>TARA_B100001057_G_scaffold374060_1_pt1 | contig 16770 bp, 14 predicted proteins | sample TARA_B100001057 | Tara Oceans TARA_B100001057 (sample SAMEA2621839) | marine metagenome | biome: marine biome (ENVO:00000447); feature: surface water layer (ENVO:00002042); material: "saline water (ENVO:00002010), including plankton (ENVO:xxxxxxxx)" | depth 5 m
GCTTGCGACTCAACACTCGATCTATTTTTTGAAACTTGAACTGAAAAAGATTCAAATTCAATATTGTGATGTTTGCAGAAATCCTTTGAATGCTCTTCCCAATAAGCACTATTTTCAGATAGATTATGATTAATATGTATTGCCTTCAAGTTTTTAATTTTTTTTTGTTTAAATGCAGTTTTACATAAAAATAAAAGCGCTGTTGAGTCTAATCCTCCGCTAAAGGCAACAAAAGTATTACTTTCTGGAGAAATGATATCTAAAAGATTTGTAGAAATTGACAAGTTATTTTCCTATCTCTGTTAACCTCAAGTAACGTCTTTCTAGTAGTCTTTCTAGCGGAATCTTATTAAGATTCTCAATATTTGAAAGTAAAGATTGTTTTACTTCTTGCGAAATAATTTTGTAATCTCTATGTGCACCTCCTAACGGTTCTTCAATAATCTCATCAATGATCTTAAGCTTAATTAAGTCTTTAGCAGTTAATTTCATAGCTTCCGCTGCTTCTTCTGCTTTCTCAGAAGATCGCCAAACAATTGATGCGCAAGCCTCAGGTGAAGCTACAGAATAAATTGCATGTTCAAGCATACATATATGATCACCAACGCCCAAAGCTAGGGCTCCACCCGATCCACCCTCTCCTGTCACAACAATAATTATTCTAGTTTTGAGCTCCGACATAGTGGCTAAGTTTGATGCAATAGCTTCACTTTGCCCTCTTTCCTCACCCTCTACTCCTGGATATGCACCTGAAGTATCAACAAAGGTTATAATTGGAATTTCAAACTGCTCTGCTAATTTCATTAACCTTTTAGCTTTTCGATATCCCTCTGGTTGAGGCATACCGAAATTTCTTTTTACTTTCTCATCTGTTCCCTTTCCTTTTTCGTGCCCAATAATCATGACTGGAATATCATCTAACTTAGCTAAGCCGCCTATTATGGATGGATCATCTCCAAATTGTCTGTCACCATGAAGCTCATCAAAGTCGGTGAAAATATTCAAAATATAGTCTGAAGTATGAGGTCTTTGCGGATGTCTTGAGATTTGTACCTTATTCCATCTTGTAAGATTTGAATATATTTTTTTAGTCTTTTCTTCAAATTCTGATTCAAGTTTGTTTATTTGTGACCTCAATTCGGGATTATCCATTGAAACAATTTCAAGAGCATCTATCTTTTCAGATATGTCCTCTAAAGATCTCTCAAATTCCAAAAAGTGGCGTTTAATCATGTCTAACTTAATTTAATATTTTTATCACCAAAGATACTTCTTAGATTATCTAAATTTTCTGAATTGAGATCAATCCTAAAGTTCTCATTAAGAGAAATAAGTGCCTCGGTATCTTCTTTGAGTATTTTCAGCTTTACTTTACTCTCCCCACCCCAAAAATCTGAATCAATCTTATTTAGTTTAGATTTAATTTCTTGAAGTGAATCGCCATTGCTTGAATTACATATTATAAGAAGATCTTTCTTACTATCGACCAATGCGCTTTCAACTGCATTTATGTTCTTTACTCTCATTCTATACATTGCAGAATTTGTTTCCCTTGATCTATAATCATCGACCTCAATAGACCCAAAAAATCTTAAAATTGTATCCTCTTTGATAATTCCATATTTTTCTCCATACAAATCAGAGAGAATAATCCCATCCATAGAGCCACTTTCGTCATCAAAATTTACAAAAGTAATTGGTTTATTTTTTGAGTCTTTTATTTGTCTTGTTGAATTTACAAGTCCAACAATTGTTGCAGATGAAGTATTTTCATCAAGATCAAATATTCTATGGGATCTTAAATCTTTGATGTCATCTTTAATTGCTTCAACTGGGTGGCCAGAAATATAAAAACCAAGTGCTTCTTTCTCAAATTTTAGTTTCTGGGAGAAATTGAGAGGATTTATGTCTTTATATTGATCATAGGGATTAAATTCTTCTTCGACATTTGAAAATAAATCGCCTGCAAATAATGCATCTGATGCTTTTTTATCTCCCTCCTTGAGCATATCAGGAATACAAGCTAAGGCAATTGCTCTCGATTCACAAATTGAATCGAAAGCTCCAGCCTTTGAGAGAGATTCTAATGATTTTTTACCACCTAACTTAACATTAACTTTTTTTGAGAAATCTAGAAGGTTTTTGAAATTGTTCTTTTCCCTGACCTCACAAACATGATAGATAAAAGACTCGGCTACACCCTTGAGCGATGTTAATCCATACTCAATCTGTTTTTCTGAATTAACGAAGAAGTTTTTTCCACTGTTAAGAATGTTTGGGCTTAAAACGCTTATTCCCATATCTTTACATTCTTTAATTATAGAACTTATTTTATCTGTATTACCCTGTGCCGAAGATAAGACAGCTGCCATAAAGTACTCAGGATAGTAGGTTTTAAGATATGCTGTCTGAAATGATAATAAAGCATAGGCTGCTGAATGTGATTTATTAAATCCGTATCCTGCAAATGTCTCAATTAAGTTAAATATTTTGTTTGCGAGATCCTCTTTAATATTATTTTCTTTGCAGCCATTTACAAAGATAATTCTTTGTTTATCCATTTCATCTACCTGCTTCTTACCCATTGCTCGTCGCAGAATATCTGCTTGACCTAGCGAATATCCTGCAAGAACTCTTGCGGATTCCATTACTTGCTCTTGGTAAAGAATTACTCCATAAGTCTCGGCTAACACAGGTTCTAATAATTTATGGGGATACGTAACTGGAACCCTGCCATTCTTTCTGTTTACAAATTCATCATGCATACCTGAATCAAGCGGTCCAGGTCTAAACAAAGCAAGTAAAGCAACTATCTCTTCAAATTTTGTTGGTTGCAGTCTCTTAATAAGATCTTTCATTCCTGGTGATTCGAGCTGAAATACTGCCGTAGTTTTCCCTGAGGATAGAAGTTCAAAAACTTTGGGATCATTTAAATTTATACTTGAAATATCCAATAAGTTCTTATTGTTCGATGCAAGATCTTCATTAATTGATTTAATTGCTTTATCAATTATTGTTAGAGTTCTTAATCCAAGGAAGTCAAACTTTACTAATCCGATTTTTTCAACATCGTCTTTATCAAATTGTGTAAGTACTGAGGAAGAGTCCCTGTCAAAGTATATTGGAGAAAAGTCTGATAGCGATCCAGGAGCAATAACTAGTCCACCAGCGTGTTTCCCGATATTTCTTATGCCGCCCTCTAGTTTAAAGGAGAGATTCATAATCTCCTCAACCTCATCGTCCTCTTTAATTGCCTGTTTAAGAACTGGCTGTCTAGATATTGCTTTTTCCAAAGTCATACCAATCTCAAAAGGTATCATTTTAGAAATCCTATCTCCAAGGCTATAGGGTTTTCCAAGTGCTCTTGTAACATCTCTAACAACTCCTCTTGCAGCCATTGTTCCAAAAGTAACAATTTGTGATACTGCATCCTTTCCATATTTAGAGCTTACATAATCAATAACCTGGTCTCTTTTTTCCATACAAAAATCGATATCAAAGTCTGGCATTGAAATTCTTTCTGGATTAAGAAATCTTTCAAAAAGGAGTCCATGTTTTATGGGATCAAGAGCGGTAATTCCTAAACAATAAGCTACAAGCGAACCTGCTCCTGACCCTCTTCCAGGCCCAACTGGAACATCATTATTTTTGGACCACTTGATAAAATCATAAACAATTAGAAAATAGCTTGAAAACCCCATTGTTTTTATCTGATCTAGCTCATATTTAACTCTTGCTTTATATATACTAACGTTCTCACTAGAAAAGTTAGAAATTAAATTATCCAAACTATCTTTTACCAGGGACTCCAAGTGAGAGTCAAAATTTTGACCATCAGGAAGAGGATATTCTGGTAAAAAATATCCATCTGGCTCTAAACTTAAGTTACATTGCTTCGCAATTTCTAAAGTATTAAATAGGACCTCTGGAAAATCTTTAAATAACTCATGCATTTCATCCTGAGATTTAAAATATTGTTCTTCAGAATATAATTTCTCTCTATTTGGGTCATTTAATGTCTTTCCGCTATTGATGCATACTTTTGTTTCATGAATTTCAAAATCCTCTTTATTCCCAAACAGGACATCATTTGTTGCTATTACAGGGATAGAAAGTTTAGATGCAATCGGAAGAATAGCTGCCATGAAAATCTTATGACTTTCTTTTCCAGTATTTTGAATCTCAATAATAAAGTTATTGTTAAAATCTCTCTTGTATTCTTTAATTAGTTGAACTGCCTTATCTTCTTTATCATTAATGATAAATGAGAATATCTCTGAATTCTCAGAACCTGAAATTATAAAAATATCATTACAAATATTCAGAAAATCACTATACAGGACTGCCTTTCTTTCATGCCTGCTTGCTTTAGATAGTCCATGCATCAAATTTTTGTGTCCATTGATGTTTTTAGCTAAGCAAAGAAATTCAAAAGACTTATCATCTTGTGATCTAAATATATCCAATGTAGATCCACTTATAGGCTTTATGCCTTCTTTTTCACATTTCTTAAAGAATTTAACAAGTCCAAACATGTTAGAGTGATCGGTCAATGCTAGAGCGGGCATTCCAAATGACTTAGCCTTTTCAACTAGTTTATCAATTGAAAGAAGTCCTTTGAAAATACTGTATTCCGAAGATACCCTTAAATGAGCAAAAGTGCTCTTCATTAATTTACACCCTTAAAAGTTTGTCTATGAATTTTTGTAATTCCATATTTAGCTATCATTTCTTTATGCAGTTTCGTCGGATATCCTTTATGTTTTTCAAATCCATACTTTGGAAATTCTTTACCATATTCTGTCATTAATTTATCTCTATATACTTTAGCAACTATAGAAGCTGCGCTAATTGATGGTATCAAATTATCTCCTCCCACAATAGACTCTATTTCTATAGAAGTTGAAAAAACATGAATGCCGTCCACCAAAACTTTTTTTGGTTTAACCGTCAGACTTTCAAATGATCTCTGCATTGCAAGCAATGAAGCTCGTAAGATATTTATTTCATCAATTTCTTGATTGTTTGCCATACCAATGGCAAAAATAGAATTTTCCATAATCTTCTCGCTTAAATCTGTTCTTTTCTTTGGTGAAATATTTTTTGAGTCCTTAAGTCCTTTAATTGGTCTTTTAAGGATTACAGTTGCAGCTATTACGGGTCCAGCAAGACAACCCCTACCAACCTCATCAATACCAGCAATCATTGATTTATAAAATAGTTACTGCTTCTGCCAAAGAGTCAAAGCCGACACCTTTGAGATTTTTAATAATTAAGTCGGTCTTTTGATCGAGTATGAATTTATTAATTTTAAGTTTTTGTGTTTCTAAAAGTATATTTTGTGACGTACATGATTTTTGGACTAGTTCAGGGAAAAATTTTTGTGACAAAAGTAGATTTGGCAAGCCTATTATTTCTGTTTGGATCATTCTTGAAATAATGAAATAGTTAAAAAATGAGGTTTTATAACAAATAATTGGATGGGATCCTAAAACAGTAGATTGAAGTGAGGCAGTACCAGAAGTAACAATAGAAAATTCTGATATTGACAAAAATTCATTAGCTGCATTGGCCTCTATTGTATATTTGATTTTTGAGTCATCTAAGTAAGAATTGATATGTTCAAGATCATCTTGATTTACAGCAGGGATAAGAAAATGCACCCTCTCATTTGAATTATAGTAAAGCTCCATAAATTCTAAATAAGTGGGCATCATGTTTTTAATCTCTGATTTTCTGCTTCCAGGCATGATGCTTACATATTTACTTTTTTTATCTAGATTAAATTTTTTTATAACTTCTGATGCCTTAATTGGTTTGAGATCTGAAAAATGATGTCCTAAAAAAATATTATTTAGACCATGCTTATTATAAAAATCGTGTTCAAATTTAAACAGTGAAACACTAAGATCAGTATATTTCTTAATATTTTTTAGTCTTCCTTTTCTCCAAGCCCAGATGGATGGTGTTACAAGCTGGACTGTTTTAATTTCTGAGTTTTTCTTTAATTTCTTTTGAATTTGCATATTAAAGTCAGGTGAATCAATGCCAATAAAAATATCTATTTTTTTATTAATGAATAAATCACAAAGATCATTTTTATAGGACATAATCTTGGAATAATTAAGAATAGGATCCACCAGCCCCATTATGTTTAATTTATTAAAATCGAATGATGATTTCAGTCCCTGACTCTCCATTCTTGGACCACCAACTCCATAAATTTCTACATTTTTGATTTTTTTTAAAGATTTGAGAAGATTCTCACCTAGAATATCTCCTGAATGCTCGCCTGCAACAATTCCTATCTTTAGATAATCTTTCACCTACCTGAGAATGCCTCTTTCAGAAGATCTTAGAGAGCTTATAAAGTTCTTAATTTCTTCGAGATCATTACAGTCCATAGATTCAACTTTATCTATTGCTTCTTTTAAACTAAATCCTTTTCTATAGATAATCTTATATGCTTTCTTAAGAACAGTTATTGTTTCTTGATCAATGCTCCCTCTTTCCATTCCAACTGAATTTAGACCGACAACCCTGGCAGGATTTGATGCCACTTTTATGTATGCAGGCACATCCATTGTAATAGAGGCATTCATACCCGCAAAAGAATAATCTCCCATCTTACAAAACTGATGAATGGTGGTCAGTGCCCCTATAGTAACGTTATTGCCAACATTTACATGGCCAGCAATTCCAGCATTATTAGCAAAAACATTATCATCACCAACACTGCAATCATGTGCGACATGAGCATATGCCATAAACAAATTCTTACTACCTATTACAGTTGTACTTTTATCTTGAATAGTGCCTCTATGGACGGTAACTCCTTCTCTGAATATATTGTCATCTCCAATTTTCAAAGTAGTTTCTTCCCCTTTAAATTTCTTATCCGGAGTATCTTCACCTATTGTACAGAATTGATAGAAGGTATTATTTTTTCCAATAGTTGTTGGGCCTTTAAGAACAACATGAGAAAGGAGTATTGAGCCTGATTTAATTCTTACATTTTTTCCAATAATACAAAAAGGCCCAATATGAACATCATCATCAATTTCAGCAGAGGGATGTATTATTGATGATTCATGAATAAGCATTTATTTTTTTCTCTCTGCGCATAATATATTAGCAGAACATACTAACTTTCCGTTAACTTCACAAAAGCACTCAAACTTCCAAATTCCTCTAGTGCTTCCAAGAACTTTACTAAAAATATTTACTTTGTCTCCGGGTAATACTCTTTTTCGGAATCTGGCTTTATCAACTCCTGCAATAACATAAATTGATCCCTCGTCAGGAGTTTTATTCATTGTCTTAAAGCCCAATATTCCAGATGCTTGGCCCATTGCCTCGATTAGAATAACTCCAGGTACAATAGGATTACCTGGGAAATGCCCTTCCAAAAAGACACTATCTTTATTAATGTGCATCACTGCGTGAATTTTTTTTCCTTCTTCTAATGAAATAACTTTATCTATGAAAAGAAAAGGATCTCTGTGGGGTAGATATCTATAAACATCCTCTTTAGACAGAATCATTTATTTACCTCTTTTTTTAATAAAAACAGCTGATTTTGACCAATTCATATGATTTTGGGCAGGCATAATTCCAATATAATTCCCTGGAGATTTAATGCTCTTAGTAATAAGTGTATGTGCGCCAACTGTGACATCATCACAAATTTCAAGATGTCCAAGAACACCAGAAAGCCCTCCCATTTTAAAGTTTTTTCCAATCTTCGAAGAACCAGCTATAGCACAACATGCCGCTATTGCAGAGTTGCTTCCTATAGAGACGTTATGTGCTATGTGAATCTGATTATCTAGCTTTACACCATTAGAGATTAAGGTATCTGATATTGCACCTCTGTCAATTGTACAACCCGCACCTATTTCTACATTATCACCTATTTTTAAAGCACCAAGCTGCTCAATTTTGTGAAAATTCTCTTTTTCTGGAGCAAACCCAAATCCATCAGAGCCCAAAACTGAATTAGGATGGACTATACAGTCTTGTCCAATTGATACATCTTTGCATATTGTTGTATTTGGATAAATAATTGTTTGATCTCCAATAACACAATTTTCTCCAATAAAAACATTTGGTCCAATATTTACATCTTTTCCAAGGGAAACTGAGTCATGAATAAAGCTATTTCCTTTGAAGTCTTCCTTCGAAAAATCTATCTCATTACTAAAAAGTTTTGAAATTTTTGCATAAGCTAGATAAGGATCAGAACAAGTAAGAAACGTTATTCTGTCATTTGTTTTAGTACCCTCTTTTACAATTACTGCAGAAGCACATGTGCTTTCAAGAAGCTTATTATATTTTGGATTTGAAAGAAAAGTGATAGAGCCGTCTTTAGCACTTTCTAAAGTAGCAATACTGTTAATTTGTAAATCAGCATCTCCGACTATCGAGGCATCGATATATTCGGAGATGTATTTTATTGAAAAAAGCTTTTTTTCAGAGCCAGACACTAGTTAGATTCTGATTCTGCAGTAGCAGCTCCATCTAATGCATCAGTAACTTGCTCTGTAATACTAACTGAACTGTCAAAATATAAGGCTTTATCAGCTCCAAGAAGCAATTGAATCTTTTTAGCGACAATGAGGTCATTAATAATTTGCATCATTGCAGGATTTAACTGTGTAGCTACTGCCTGTATAGTTTCATTTTGTTTTGTCTGAATTTTCCCAAGAATGAATTCGAGATCAGCTGTTTTTTCTTGAATATCTTTTTGAAGCTCTGAAATGTCTTCATTAGACAAGGTTTCTGCATCTTTTTGAAGTGTTTCCACTAAAGCTTGTCTATCATTTTGAAGTTTTTGAGCTTGCTCAACCATAGACGAATATTCAGTTTCTTCTTCAAGAGCTTTGAATGCATCTTGAGCAACTTGTGTTTGAAGAATAGCGGCCTGAGTATCAATAACGGCAACATTCTGAGAAATTGCAGAAATTGAGAAAAGCGCTAGCATACTTACACTTAATGAATATGTAATTAATTTTTTCATAATAAGCCTCTTTTTAAGTTCGTATATTCTATATTAAATTCCATAAAAAACACCAATAAATTTAAAACACTGTGCCTATGGTGAATTGAAATTCTTCAGTCCTTTCATATGTGTCTTCGTTATAGGGTTTTGAAATGGCAAAACTCATAGGTCCAAATCCTGTGATCCAGGTAAGTCCTACGCCTACCGAATATCTTAATTCCTCAAAACTTGGTTTGTAACAACTTACTTGATAATCACGGCAGTCCATTGCAAAAACATTACCAAAATCGAAGAAAAGCGCTGTTCTCATAGATCTTTGATCTTCAACCATTGGTAATTTAAAAATTAATTGCATGCTGCCCTCAATTTTGACATCACCACCAATTGGATCATCTCTTTGATAAATCAGGCTCTGATTATAAGCAGGACTATCAGGAATACCATCAAAATTGCTATCAAGCAAAGGTGGGCAAATATCATTAATTGAATCAAACTGATAGCAAGGAGAAGGAGTAGCTCTTGGGCCTAATGTATTTGACTCAAATCCCCTTAATGATCTTGGTCCCCCAGCATAAAAATGTTGGAAGAAAGGTACAATCTGAGTATCGCCATATGGTGCAAGATATCCAATTTCACCTTGAAAACCAAAAACTAGATCTAAAAAGTTCAAAGGCTGATAATATTTTTGTCTAATGTTTAACTTATAGTAATTAATATCACTTAGAGGTAAAGTAGCCAAAAATAAAGCTTCTGTTGAGGCTCCATCGGTTGGAAACATTCCTCTATTGAGAGTAATTCTGGACCATACACCCTGTGCAGAGAGTGTTTGAAACGATGTTCCTTCTTTTAATAAAAAGTCTAATATATCTCTTACTGGAAGAGTGCCCTGATCAATATCAGTTTGATCAACTGTTATGTTCAAACCAACTCTTTGTGTATCAGATATTGGATAACCGAACTGTATTCCTAAACCTGCAGAGTCCGCTGTATAGTTTGCTATATTGAATTCACCATAATCAGTTTTTCTATAATATAGACTGTATCCTCGGCTAGCACCATCAATTGTAAAATATGGATTAAAGTAGGATAAATTATAAATCTCTTGATAAATGCTCTTATTTATATTAATTCCTACCGAATTACCCGTTCCAAGGAAGTTTCTTTCTTGTAGATTAAATCCTAACATCAATCCAAAGTCGCTATATCCTAAATTTCCTCCAACATTACCTGTTGTTTCCTCATCAACACTAAATTTCACATCAATTTGATCATCTGTTCCGGGAACAGGAACAGTCTCAACGGTCACATCTTTAAAAAATCCAAGCCTTTCGAGTCTGACTCTAGATTGCTCGATTTTGTCATCAGATGCCCATGCCCCCTCGAATTGTCGCATCTCTCTTCTTAAAACATCGTCTTGGGTTATTTGATTTCCTTCAAATAAAATTTTTCTTGCATAGGTCCTTTTACCAGGCTCAACAACAAAACTTAGATCAACTTCTCTAAGATCTTCATCTATAACTGGCTGCCCCGCCACAGAAGCAAAAGCATATCCCTCATTACCTAGAAGGCTTGTGAAAATTTCTTCAATTTGTGTTATCTGAGCTTGGGAATAAATAACATTTCTTTGAGTATCAACAATTGGACCAATTATTTTTTGATCTAGAGGCAAATCACCGACAATCCTTACATCATTAATTTTGTACTGAGGCCCCTCTGATAAAATATATGTTATATAAATGCTCTCTCTGTTTCTTGAGATGCTAACCTGACTGGCTTCTATTGAAAATTGAAGATATCCCCTATCAAGGTAGTAGGATTCTAAATTTTCGATATCGCCCTGAAGTTTCTCTCGAGAGTATTGGTTGTCATTTGAAAGAAATGAAAGCCAGCTGCCCTCACTAAGTTCCATGACATCAAGTAAATCTTCATCACTAAAAATTTCATTACCAAGTATTGAAATTCCGTCTATTTTTGCACTTTCACCTTCGTCTATTTCAATGGAAATAGAAACTCTATTTCTTGGTTGTGATGTTTCAAAAATTTCAACTCCGGCTCCATATCTACCTTGAGAAGAATATGATCTGATTAATTCTGACTTAATCTTTTCGAGAGTTGATCTTTTATATACCTGTCCTTCAGTTATTCCTATTCCTTGGAAGCTATCAAGTAAAACTTCAGTTTTTAGAGCCTTATTGCCAGAGATATCAATTGATGAAATTGATGGTCTTTCAACTACAGTGATGATTAATGCATTACCATCACGACCAATTTGTATATCATCAAATTGCTCAGTAGAAAAAAGTGCCTTTGTAATATCTATAATTTTTCTATCATCTATTTTATCACCAACAGATATTGGGATGGTATTGAAGATACTTCCCGTTGATACTCTTTGAAGACCAGCAATACGAATGTCATTAACGATAAATGATTCAAATGCAAAAACCGAAACCATATTGACCAATAAAATTAAGTGAATAAAGTTTTTCGCTATTTTCTTCAACCGATCCACCTGAATATATCATTAGTAACTGCAAAAATAAGAAGAAATCCAACCATCAGTGCTCCAACTGTGTATGCAAAGTTTTCCATACTGCTTGGAAGTGGCTCGCCTCTTAAAGCTTCAATCGCAAGCATAGTAAGTTGACCGCCATCAAGAACAGGTATCGGCAATAAGTTTAATACGCCCAGGCTAATACTAAGGATTGCCATTAAGTATAAAAATGGTAAAAAACCTGCATTGAATGCTTCTCCAGACATTTTTGCAATTCCAACCGGACCACTAAGATTCTCTGCTCCCATGTTTCCGGTAATCATTTTCCCAATAAATAACAGCGTTTTTATGCTTAAATTGTAAGTATCTCTAACTGACTTCATAAAGGCTTCAACAATGGATCTTTTGTATGCAGCTGATACTCCTAAAAGTGGAGTCCCATTTTCAGAAATTTCAGTATCAATAAAAAAGTCTTTGATTTCTCCATTTCTTTGAACTACTAAATTAACATTGCTGTTGGACGATGTTGCTAGGATATCTGACACCTCTGCAAAATGATTAACACCCCTACCATCAATTTCTATAATTTTATCACCTACCATTATTCCAGCGAGTGATGCTGGGCCCTCCTTTGATAATGACCCAATTTCAGGAGATATATAAGATGTAATTCCAATTGGAAAGAAATTCTCTGGTTCTTGTTGTTGTTCAGAATTACCTAAAAAATCAACAACGCTTATATTTCTAAAATACTTCTCAGAGGTTTGAGCATTTAAAAAACCTACATCTATGTCGCCAGTAAGACCAGCATTGGCAAGGAGTGCAAGTCTAAATTCTGTAGGATTTGAAATCTTTTCTCCATTAACGGAGACAAGAATATCATTTTTATTGATATCTCCAGATATGATGGAGCTAGATAAATATTCACTATCGACAAGAAATACGGATTTAACAGTTTGCTGTGATGAAAATATGAATGTAAATATAATTACTGCAAGTATAAAATTCGCGAGTGGTCCAGCAAACATTACTGCTGCTCTCTGCCATTTTGGTTTTGTCTCAAATAAGTTGTCCAACTGTTCATCAGTGAAATTTTCTTTCATCGCAGGCTCAGCATCAAGAGCTTTCTTGGACAAATAAGATACATAACCACCAAGAGGCAATGCTGATAAGGCAAATTCGGTTCCTTTTTTATCTTTCTTTTTATAAATAACAGGGCCCATGCCGACTGAAAATCTATCAACATGAACTTTGCACATTCGTAAAACAAAGAAATGGCCGCCCTCATGAATTACAACGAGGACACCTAAAAGAATTAGAAAAGCAACTAAAGTTATCATAAGTATTTTAAGTTAGTGATTTTATCACCATATTAGATATATTGCGTGCCTCCTTATCAATTTCAAAAATATCTTCGATACTACTAAACTTTGACATGTCTTTTACATCAAAAGTTCGTAAAATTACCTCATATATTTGTCTAAATGAAATTCTATTTTTAAGAAAATTTTCTACTGCAACTTCATTTGCTGCATTGAAATAAATGCCTTTTGAGTTGGTTTCAGATGCAGACTCTCTTGCCAGTTTAACAATTTCAGCTCTATCATCAGGAAAGCTTCCAAAGTGAAGTTTAAGATTATTAAAATCAAGAGGTTTGAATGGAATTGATAACCTCCGATCATATGACATAGCGTTTGCAATAGGGACTCTCATATCTGGATTACTCATCTGACAAATTGAAGATCCATCATTAAATGTAACTATCGAATGAATAATGCTTTCTGGATGGATAACTAGCTCAAAAAGTTTTTCATCCATATCAAATAAATAACAAGCTTCGATAAGCTCCAAACACTTATTTACAAGAGTCGCTGAATCTATCGAAATTTTTTCTCCCATCTTCCAGTTAGGATGATTAACTGCATCTTGAACTTCTATATGATTAAGTTCATCAACACGCTTTCCGTAAAAGGGTCCCCCTGAGGCAGTAATGACTATTTGTTTAACATCTTTTGTTGATCTTGATTCAGGTAAGCATTGGAAAATAGCATTATGCTCACTATCAATTGGAACAAGTTCGGTATTATTTTCTCTTATTGTTCTCATTAATAAATGACCGCCTGCAACTATACTTTCTTTATTGGCAAGAAGTACTCTTTTACCTGATTTTGCTGCTTCAAAGGTCGATTTAATGCCAGAAAACCCTGAAATTGCCGAAATTATTATATCAACATCACTTGAGTTGAAGATCTCAGAAAGCTCTTCCTCACCTTCACAAATAACTGTTTTTTCAGTTTTTAGAATATCTTTTTTTGTTGATTTATCATTTATATAAATGTATTTGGGATTATGCTTATTAATAATTTGATTAACACTTTCAATATTTCTATTAACTGAAATTCCAATCAATTCAAACTTTTCTTTATTTGAATCGATTACAGATATAGCATTTTCTCCAATACTACCTGACGCACCAAGAATAAAAATCTTTTTCAAAAGTATGATCCTGCCGTATATAAGAGTAGGGAAAAAAATAAGGTCATTGGCAGCGCCGCTAAGTGAGAGTCAACTCTATCAAGCAAACCTCCATGCCCAGGAAGAATGCTCCCCGTATCTTTTACATCTGCCTTTCTTTTTAAAAAGCTAAAAAAGTAGTCTCCACATAACGCAAATGGGATTGCAAGTATCATTGATAATGCAAGCATAAGAGAAACATCTTCAAAGTATGAGTATGCAAAGGTAATAAATATAAAACTCGAAATGAGACCACCAACTAAACCTTCGATAGTCTTATTGGGGCTTAGCTTGGGAAGAAATGACTTTCTTCCAAAGTTTTTTCCAATAATATATGCTCCAGTGTCAAAGACTGCAATATTATAAATAGCTACTAATAAGAATATCCGTGATCCAGTAACTAATTGAAAACAGACCAAACAAAAAGAAGATATTAATAGCAAGCCAATCCAAGTGTTGGTAAATGCAAAATTTGAAGATAAGCGTCCCTCCTTCATAAATATTTGGTAAGCAACTACGATCCAAACTGTTATCCCTAGCATTGTAATAAATGACACTGGCTCAAATAATCCTCCCAAATAATAATTAGAGCTTATTAGAATAATAAATAAGATTGAAAAAATTAATTTTTTTCCACTGCTTGACTTCGAAACCTCCATCCATTCATGAAGTAAGGCCAAAGAAAGGATAGATATAAAAATATCCAAAATCAGATTTGATGGATAAAGAATTACAATAATTACAATAGCTGATATGAAAATTGCAGTTATAAGACGCTGTAAAAATTCTTGTTTAAGTTCGCTCACCAAATCTTCGCTCCGAATTAAAATATTTGTTTATGCTTCTTTTAAAGTCCTGTTTTGAATAATCTGGCCAAAGTTTTTTAACAAAATGAATCTCAGAATATGCAATTTGGTATAAAAGAAAGTTACTTATCCTTGTATCTCCACCGGTTCTGATTAATAAATCAATATTAGATTCAGGAACTTGTGACAATTTATTAATTGTATTGTCATTGATATCGGATGCTTTTATTTTCAATCTTGATATCTCTTTAGCAATATTAATAATATCCATCTTACCACCATAACCAAGTGCTACATTCAATCTCAATTTAGGTTTATTTAGGAAAGATTTTTCTTGAGCGAATTCAATCTTGTCAAAAGTATTTTTACCAAAATTAGAATAATCACCAAAAAATCTAACTTTTACTTTTTGCTCAATTAGCTCATCAAGCTCATTATTAATACTATTAATTATAAGATTATTTATAGATTTGACTTCAGACTTAGGTCTTTTCCAATTTTCTGTGCTAAATGCATAGACCGTTAGAGATTCAATATTCTGATTAACTGATTCCTTAACAATTTCCTTAAGCGTTGATACTCCCCTGGCATGACCTTCTTTGATTTTAAGTTTATTCTTTTTTGCCCATCGTCCATTACCATCCATAATGATAGCTATATTTTTCAAATTCATTTTTGTGATTAGATTTGAATTAAGTCGTCTTCTTTGTTTTTAAGTTGTTGATCTACTGAAGATATAAATTTATCTGTGATTTCTTGAATTTCTACTTCCAAGTCTCTTAACTCATCCTCAGATAGTTCATTTTTCGTGTTTAAATCTCTAGCAGTTTGATTACTATCACGTCGAACACTTCTTATGGAAATCCTTGCGTTTTCGGCCTCAGCTCTGGCTTGCTTAATATAATCTTGTCTTGTTTCCTCAGTAAGGACTGGCATTGTAATTCTAATAAGTTCCCCAGATGAGCTTGGATTAAGCCCAAGATCAGAAGAAACAATAGCTTTTTCAATTTCAGGCATTAGTGTTTTATCCCATGGAGATATTACTAAAGTTCTATTTTCTTCAACACTAATATTTGCAGTTTGATTGATGGGCGTTTGGTTACCATAATAATCAACTTTTACTGAGTCTAATATAGAGGGATTGGCCCTTCCAGTTCTTATTTTATTAAACTGATTTGATAGAGAATCCATACACTTTTGCATTCTTTCAGTTGTTTCATCTTTTATTGTATTCATGATATCAATGTTCCTATATCATCTCCTCTGGCTATTGATGATAGAGAGTTCTCATCCTTTAAATTAAATACTTTAATTGGTAATTTATGATCTTTTGCTAAAGTAAGAGCTGTTCCGTCCATAATTCGAAGGTTTTGTGAAATTGCTTCTTCTAAAGAAATATTTTTATAAAACTTAGCATTTAGATCTTTCTCGGGATCAGCCGAATACACACCATCAACTCTAGTAGCTTTTAGCATAATATCTGATTGAGTTTCTATCGCCCTAAGACAACCTGCAGTATCGGTTGTAAAGAAAGGATTACCAGTTCCCGCAGTAAATATAACTACGTATCCGTCTTTAAGAAGCTGAATAGCTCTTCTTCTATCAAAATGCTCAACAAGTCCTGAAATTGAGAGAGCTGACATAACTCTTGTTTTAACATTCGCCCTTTCAAGGGCATCCCTCAAAGCAATGCCATTCATCACAGTTGCTAGCATTCCCATGTGATCCCCAGCAACTCTATCCATTCCGGATTGACTCAGCCTTTCTCCTCGAAATAAGTTTCCTCCACCTATAACTATTCCTATTTCGGTGCCGAGCTCTTTACATAATTTAATTGATACAGCCATTGAGTCTAAAATTTTAGGGTCAATACCGATCCCCTCCTCTCCTGCAACAGATTCGCCACTAAACTTTACAAGAAGTCTTGAGTATTTTAAATCAGCCATCTTTATTAA
>TARA_B100001057_G_scaffold249628_1_pt1 | contig 16760 bp, 6 predicted proteins | sample TARA_B100001057 | Tara Oceans TARA_B100001057 (sample SAMEA2621839) | marine metagenome | biome: marine biome (ENVO:00000447); feature: surface water layer (ENVO:00002042); material: "saline water (ENVO:00002010), including plankton (ENVO:xxxxxxxx)" | depth 5 m
ATCTAGATCTGCTTTTCAAGATCCAAAGAACTATAGAAGAACCAAAATTAATCGTATCCTCTGATTTAATTGAAGTTGATGAATCTAAAAAATTGAAATTATCAGAATTATTTAAACTTCAACATCCTTCTGTTGAGGGCGAAAAGTTTAATATTTTTATTAATGAGTTAGATACTAAAAATAAATTAATTTTAGTTAATTCAAATAATTTGCCATTTTCTAATCAAGTTAATAGTGGAGAAAATACATGGGTTTTTTCTGGAACTTTTGACGAGGTTATAACTCAAATTGAAAATGTATATGTAAAAACTTCAAGCGAATTCGAAAAAGGAAACTTTAGATTAGGTTTTCAAGTTAATAGCTATTTAGGAGAAACAGGTTTACAAACTACTGGTAATGTCTTATCCAAAGATTATAAGATAAATGCAATACCAAATCTCCCGATTTGGAATATCATTGATTCAGAAATTGAATCTTTGAACCCTTTTTCACTTACCGAGTTAAGTAGACTTTTTTACGCAAATAGCCCTGATAATGAAGAGGATATTTTTTATTTAGTGAATTTTCCTCTTGAAAGAACTGATCTTTTTATAACAAATGTAGATTCGCAAACTATAGGTAGAAATACAAACTCGGGGATTTTACTAACATCTGATGAGTGGGAAAACTCTCATGTCAGAACTAATACTAATAATTTTGATGAATTTGAAATTTCGCTAATTGCTATTAGTAAGGAGAATTCAAATGAAAAACAAATTCAAACGCCTATTGAATATAAGAAACTAACGCCCTCGGCATTTTTAGAAATACAACCTGTGATTGATTTTCAATTACCTGTTGGTGTTCAAACTTCTGGTCAAATATCTAAACTTTCTGTTTTTACAAACATTCCATCAGCAGCTAATTCCATTGTTTTATCAATTGATTTACCTAGTGGATCGACTTTAGATAGTTTAGGAGATTTGCTTAATCCTTTAAAATCAAATATTTCAATTGTTGATAGTAATACAAATAAATATCAATTTGTTTTTGATTCTTTATTAAGTGATTTTCCTGATGAGATAGAAGTTTTTATTAAAACGGAAGAGTCATTCAATGGAGTATTAGAGGGGAATTTAGAAATATTAGCTAGCTCGAGATCAGCTGAAAATCTTAATTTTGATAACGAATCTAAATTAATTGATATAAGTAAATCTTTTTCATCTGCAAGTGATCTAAATTCATTTAATTGGAAAGTTATACAAATTGCTTCTCTTCCAGAATTTAATGATGAATTAAGTTTTAATCCTAATACTGGTGAACTGTCAATTGGGATAAGAAGAGGAGTTAGCTCATTAGGATTTCGAAATCCTAATGAGGCTATTTCACTTTCTATTGCAAATATTCCAAATGGTTATTCCTTAGCAGAGAAAATTAATAGTGAGTACCGATCTATAGGGGCTAAAGATAAATTTGGAACAATAACTTTATTTAATACTCCTAAATTCGAGGGAAATAATATTAATGGAATAGAGGAATTTGAATTTATAAATAATGGGAATTTATATATAGTTGCTAATGATGCTAATCAACTTCCATTTGAAACTAACTTACCTTTAAAGCTCTCAATATCCTCTCTTATCTCTGGCCAAGAGGGGGGTGACTCGAGATCAGGAACAAATAGTGCCGAAATAGATTTGCCAGTGTTTGTCAATTCTGAAAATATACCTTTTTTGAAATCAAGTCTTTTAACTATTGATCCATTAATTATTAATGTCGAAAATGGAGAATTAGGGTTGATTTCAGTTAATGAAAGTAATGATTTAAAGTTTGCTATGATACCTGAAACTGAGCCTCTTTCTACAGGATGGCTTGATAAAGAATCTAATTTAGGAAAAAATACAACGGCTTTTCTAGCCTTAAATGATGATGCAAATGATTCAAACGATGATATAGAAATTAATTCAATAACCGAGCTTTTTTCTGAATATTTTCAGTCAGATAATAGTCTTAGAACCTATTTGTCGGGTATCTCAGCTTTAAAGAGTCTCGATAGTGATGGAAATCTAATAATTAATTCTGATGATTTATTTTGGGAAGATATTTTACTTTGGTTTGATGATGGTGATGCTAAAAGTTCTTTAAATGAGATTTACAATATTAGCGATTATATAAATAATATAGATTTAAATTCTTATGAACTTCTTCAAGAGCAGCCTGACTGGAATTCAGGAAATCAAATTATAGGTAGTATTAATGCTACAGATAATAACCTTATTGATAAATATCAAATATTTGATGTTGGACTTACTGTTAATCCAAGTGAATCATCATCCATTGATATTGAAATAGAGAATAATATTAATGATCTAGATTTGATTGAAATCAAAGAAAATGGTGAAAATATAAAATTCTCAATAAGATCTTCTGATAGCTCCAGATGGATAAATGAAGGTTTAGATGAATTTACTTTGATTAGACTTTCAGGTTTGCCAAAAGAAATCACTCCCTCTCTAGGAGTTAAAGATTCAAGAGGAGATTGGTTATTCACTTGGGCAGATTTAAATAAGAATGGTGGTGAAGTTACATTATTTGCTCCTCCTTTCTGGAGTGGTAATTCAAACTTGAATTTTTTAGTGAGTCAATTGCAGACTGATGGTTCTTTACTAAATTCATCAATAATTTCTTATGGATTAGAAGTTGAAAGTGAGCCTACAAAACCTATTTTTAGGGTTAAAGATCTAGCAATAAATGAAGATGAAGATTTAAAGTTGATTGATATGATTTCAATTGCAAAATTAGTTGATAATGACGGTTCTGAAGAATTACATTTTGAGATAGAAGATTCTTCCTCAAATTTCTATATCTACGAACTCGGTCCTAACAATATAAAAAGTAAACAAAATAGTCAAAATAATATTTATAAATTCAATTCACAAACTATAGATGATTTTTATATAAGTCCAATAAACAATTTTTCTGGTCCAATAAATTTAAATTGGAAAGCTGTATCTATAGAAAAAGATTCAAATTCAAGAGCGGAGAACACGGGAGGAAATGTTCTTTACATAAAACCTGTTGCTGATGAACCTCTTCCGATTGAAAGTATTAATCAGACTGAATCTTTGATTCAAGGAGAGACATTAATTTTAAGTAAGATTGTAAATGTTGCGAATTATAATATTGGTCTTCAGGATAATGATGGTTCTGAAGAATTAATTTACGAAATTGAACTCCCACTTGAGTTGAGTTTGAGAAATTTTAACGATGAGAATTGGATACCTATAAGTAATATCACTTTAGATAACAAAAATGTTTATCAATTAAAAGGTGAAGATCTTCAATATTTAGAAATTAAAGACGATAACTTTGCTAATGATTTATTTAATGTGGCAATTACAAGAATAAGTCGAGAGATTTTGAATGGAGATGAATCAAAAAGTCTCGGAACAAATATTGAAATTCCTTTTCATAAGAATGCACTTCCAGCTGAAATTGAATATTCTATACCTCAGATTGAGGAGGATTCTCAAGGTATAATTCTAAGTACACTATTCAATATATCCCCAAGCAATTCTCTCGATAACCTTAGTTATAAAATAAGAAACATAAATAATAATCTTCAAATTGTTAACTTAGCTAATAACGAAATTTATAATTCTGATTCTTCTGAGGTTATTGCAAATAACTTAAATGAATTAATAGTTAGACCAATAACGAATATTTCAGGAAAGTTTTCTTTTGATATAAGTGTAATTAGTATTCCTCAAGGAAGAGGCAACTCAGCAGAAACTGAACCTTTAAGTTGCATAGTAGATATATTAGCCATTGCTGATAATCCAATTTTATATATAACAACTTCTGTAAATGAAAAAATCGAGATTAAAGATAATGGGTGGGCTGATATCTATGAACTTGGTTTGAAGGTCTTAAGTGATGATGATTCAGAAGAATATAGTATTTTAATAAATTCTTTAAATGAAAAAGATGAGATAATTCCTTTGCCAAATCAAATAAACTTTAATACCCCTCATCAAATTTTAGATGGCAACACAATTGAAATTAAAAACAAAGATTTAAATAATCTCAGTATTTATTTTAACCAAATTACTGAAGATCTAAATTTACAATTGACTCCAAAATCAGATGATTCAGGATCAATAAAATATGGAGAAGAAAAAACAATAATAATAAAAGCTAATTTAGAAGAAATAATTGTTAAAGTTCCTTTGCTTCAAGTTTCAGGCTCTATTCAAGGTTATGAAGATGAACCTATTCCATTATTATCAAATATTGGCGGAGTAATATCTTCTCAACATAGAGATGAAGGAATTGGACAATCCTTATTTTTAGACGTTAATAACCTTCCTAATAATTCTAAAATAGTAAAATTAATAGGTAATGATAATGGGGAAAATATATTTTCATCACCTTTGAATTTTAATGATAATGGCTCACTAAATACTTTTCTTAGACTTCCTTATGAGAAATGGAGCGACGTTTATTTGTTAATGCCAAAAAATTCAAATGGAGAATTTGAATTTAATGTAAGGGCTATAAGCGTTGGAGATAAAAATTTAGAGGAAAAAACTACACAAAATTTATTAGTTAGAACTATTTTAACTCCTGTTAACGATGCTCCCTTAATAGTAAATTTTGACGACTTAGAAAAAGCAAATGAAGGGGAAATTTACATTTGGAATTTAAAAAATAGATTCTCAGATATTGATAATAATTTAGATGATTTATTTATTTCCGTAAAATTTAAAAATGATAATGGTATTTATGGTGATCTTCCTGAATGGCTAACTTTAGATGAAAATGGCATATTAATTTCAAATGCTAATAATGATAATGTCGGTATATATTCTTTACTTATAAAAGCTTTTGATCCTCTCGGAGGTGAAATTGAACAAGAAGTTCAATTAGAAATTGGGAATATAAACCAAGATCCTTTTATCGCAAATTTCCCATCAGGTTGGACGGATATATCAGATGGGACAATAAAGGAATTTCAAAAAAATATAACCCTAAATGATTCTCACTTGTTGAGTTTGAATAATATTTTTGATGATATTGATTTAAGGTATGGAGACACTCTTACTTTTCAGATTAGTGAAGATGGAATTGATTGGAAGAATGATTTGGAGAATTTAGCATCAATATCATTTGGGATGTTAAGTATTAAACCTGTTTCTAAAGAAAAAGTAGGAAATCAAAGTGTATATTTGAGAGCAGTTGATCAACTTGGGTCAAAAATCACCATTAGATTATCAATTAATGTTATCAATATTAATGAACCCCCTACAGTTAACAGGTCGCAGGCAGTTCAAATACATGATTCTTTATGGGAAGAAGAAATAGACCTCCTCCCAGATAAAACGAACCTTAATTTGGATCTAAGTAATTTATTTATTGATTCAGACTTGGCTGATACTATTGAGGAAATCTATCCTATCTTACCAAGTTGGTTAGAGTTTGATACGGAAGCAGGAAAAACTGGAGGTGTTCTTAGAGGAATACCTAAAATCAATGATATTGGCCAAGAAATTTTAAACTTTAACGCGTTTGATCAATCCGGTAAAATAATAACTTTTAGACTTAAATTAAATGTACAAAATGTGAATGACCCGCCTGTTTTGGTCGACAACCCCGATTTATCCTCATTAGGAGAAATTATAAATGGAGTACCAAATGTTTTACAGAATTCATATTCAAGGTTAAACCCTGGCTTACTTTTTGATGATGAAGATTTCCCTTATGGAGATTCCTTAAGTTATAACTTATTAAAAATTGCAAAAATTGAAAATGAAGAAGAAATAGTATTAGAAAATACTGATTGGATCAACCTCTCATATAAAACAAGTGAAAAACCTGATCCGACGGATAAGTTTTTAATTGAACCAATCTTTTTTATTGAGGATGCCAATAGAGAATTTTCTCAAAAAGTTGATATTAATGATCTTTCTGACTTAGCGGCAGATTCAAGAATTAAGGTAATAATTTCAGCTTTAGATAATAGGATTGATCAAATAAAGGGTTTGGTTGGCTTAGATTTAGATGTCGTTTTAAGTAATTCTCTTGAGCTTGTTGATCAGACAATCAATATTTCAGATGAATTACCTCTTTTTAATAAAATCATCACTCAAAGAAAAGGTTTTAGAGTGGAGGCCGGCTCTGCGCCAGATTTAGGAATTGGAGGTAGTGTGGGAGATTTGGAGAATGAGGAATTAATTAGTTTTGAGGCAATTCTTAGGAATCCTGAGCTTAAGATAATGGTATCTTTAACCCCCGGGATGGGGGAATTTAGGGATGGAATAACAACAAGAGGTGCGCAAACATTAGATTTAAATAATAGTGTTATTCATTCAATAACAAATCAAGAAGGCGCTGATATAGAAATACTTGCTCCAAACAATGAAAGTGTTGGATTATATAAAGTTTATGTAGAAGCTACAGACCAATCTGGAGAGAGTACAGTTGGCAATTTTTTAATTAATATTGACAACTTAAATGAAGCGCCAATAATCAATAATGTTGCTTTTGAGCAGATACAAACTTATTTGAACGATCCTATAAAAGAAAAAGAATTAAGAATATCTGATATTTTTTCTTTATTTGAAGATCCTGATACTTTACACGGTGATGAACTGAATTTAGAAATGTTTTTTGATAATGGAAATTACTTTGGAGAATTTAATAATACAATCGATTCAATATCTATTCAATCTGATTCAAAGGGAAATATTAAAGTCAAATTAGAACCTCCTATGGGTTTGCTTAAGGATATAAACCCAGTATTTAGCATTTCAGCAACAGACAAAGATGGACTAAATGTCATTTCCCCTTTATTTCAAGCTAATTTCTTACCTGTTTCAGAAATAAGTATACTTACTAAAGGTTTAAATAAAGAAAATCTGAGAGAAAATAGTTTAGGTATGACTTTAAATAAAAATATGATTATTGATTTAGGCAAAACTTTAAATATTAATGCCCCAGTTTTAACTGATACAAAAGGGGATGAATTGTTTTTAAATCTGGAAATTAATTCTTTAAATAGTTCGTTATTTTCCGATTCTTTACAAATAAATAATTTTGTTAATACTACTAAAAATAATGACCAAAAAATAATTCATAGAATAAATTTAAGTAAGTTAAGAGAAGATAGTAATTCTGATGATTTAGACGGTATTAAATTATCAGTTGATCCAAATACTTTTTCGAAGATACCTTCTGAATTAATTACTATAAATGCCAATAGTTATGGAATTCCAATCAAGATTTGGACCTCTACGAGAGTTGTAGGCGATGTTACAAATAAATTTGGAATTGAAGAATCACCAAAATCATCAATCTGGATTCCAATTAGAAATTCCAAACCTGTTTTTTTACCATCTAGACCAATTAATATAAACAACAATTTCTTTAATGAAAATGGAAAAACTGATAATACTCTTTTTAATTTATCTGAAAATTTTTATGATTCGGATTTGAATGATACATTTTCTTGGGAAGTTAAAGTTCCAGAAGAATTGGCTGGTTTAGTGAGGTTAGATAGTGAAAATGGAGCAATAATTCTTGACGAAAGTATTAAGGATTTTAATCAACTACCTATTGGAAATCACAGAATAAGAATATTAGCAAAAGACAGCTCCTATAACGTAGGTGACCTAACAGCAAAAGTTAAGGGCATCCTGAGAGTTAATATTGTTGACAATATTAATACTGAAGAATTAATTAATGGATTAACTCTAATAAATAAATTAAGTTCAAATGATATTAAGGAAATTTTCACTAGATACGAATCCAATCAAAGTCTTTTAAGTGAGGAAAATGATCTAATAAATATTTTTAAAAAATTAAATAGAGATGAAACTAGCCGAGATAAACTAATTGATAAAATTTCAAATGGATCAGCAACTATATTAAATAACTCAGAAGATAATATGCCATTAGTTTTATTAGATTCAATTGCAGAAGATGAGTTGTTGTTACTAAGTGCAAAACAAGAGGAAGTCTCTGAAGATGATATTTTAGAATCAATGGCAATTTTAGAATCTAAGAATTATGTTGAATCTCCTGTAGGAAAATTAGAATTTTCAATAGATACAAATGATAAGCCTGGTGCTTATGTAGATATTTATCTTGAGTCAGGAGGCTTAGATATAGATGAATTAATTAAGACCACAATAAATAATGAATCATATCTTTATCAAACTAAGATTATTAATTATGATTCAGAGGTAAATGGTGATTTTGAGACTTGGTTAAAAAGTCTTAACTATAACCTTAATAATTACTTAACTAATGAATTTAATTTAGGTTCTTTAAAAAGATCTGATGATTTCGAAAATATAAATATTCCAGATGAATTAATAAGTTCTTTAGATGGATCAGCTTATTTAATTGATAAAGATAATAATGGAACAATTGACGTAATATCAATGCTTTTATTAGATCAAGGATTCTTCGATACTGACACTAGTATTAATGTTATTGGAGATCCTCTTATCCCAATAGAAACAGAATTAATTCCTGATAGCAATTATTCAAGTTCACAAAATATCAATTCACAAAACACTTCTCCTGTTTCTAATCAATATTTAAATAATAATTTTTTGAATGATGAAACTCCTATAAGCAAAAACAATTTATTTATATCTGAAAATGAATTTAACAAAATTAGTAATGCAAATTCATTAAATATAAATGACCAAAAATTTAGTGAATCTTCAAGATCTAATAATTTCAGAAGCCTTGAAATTTCAAACTTTAAAAATAGCAAAATTAATAATTATTCAGAAAATAATAATTTAATTGAAGAATTTAAAAATAATCTATCCAATTTAAAGGAATCAATAAATGGATTTTTTGAAGAATTCACCAATAATCAATTTTTTTCAATATTAGGGATATTATTTATTCCAGCTCTTGGTGAGAGAATAGTTACTCCAATTGCTAAAAATTTAGATTTTGATTATAAATTAAATTTAATGAGAAGAAGTAATAATTTTACTGGAAAATGGATTTTTGAGACTTCTAGGGGTAAAAGTTATACTATAGTAAGGAATTTGAGAAATATAGAACTTCACCCTACTATCAAGAATGAGAAATCATCAAATCTCAAAATCATAGAAGGCTTTGATTTGAAAAAAGAATCTTTACTTTTTAAAGCTTTTTTACTTTCTTCCTCTCCAGGATTGTTTATCGAAGAAATGAGTAAAATCCAAAGAAAGTTCCTTTTTGTTGATACTTTCGAGGTTAATTGGCAATTATGGTTAAAAGATAATCTCCTTCAATACATAGATCAAGAAAACAAATATAACAGAATTATCTGCAGGAATTTAACGGAATTAATAAATAGAACCAATAAGAAAGAATTATGTGAAACAGATATAGTTATGTTTGCCCACATCATAGATTGTTGCGATAATTTGAATATATCTAAATCAATGTTTATACCATAATGAAAACTTTGCTTTCTAGTTGTTATTTATAAGTTATTAAATAATGAATGACCAAAATTCTGATTCAATTATTAGGTTATTGGCAATGGGAAATCTATTAGGATCTTTTGCTTCTGTTCAGGCTGAGTTGAGATATGTAAGTGAATGTAAATTAAATTTGGATAGTACAAGCGAGATCTCGGATAAAGATGCCTTGGAGGGATTAATAAAAGAATTAAATCTTAAAGATAAAGAATCTTTAAAAAATTGGCAAGCAACTAATTTGTTATCAACTGATAAAGGAACTCTATTGGAATATGCAAAATATAGATATAAGAGAAGAAATATTGTTACTCAACTAGTAGAAAACAATGGAGAGGCATTATTTTTAAGATATAAAGATCGTTTAGATAGAGTCTTATATAGTTTTTTAAGAGTCAGTGATGAAAATTTGGCTTATCATCTTTATTATTCTATAGAGTCGGAAGAAGTTGAATTTGGGGAGGTTGCTGCAAAATATAGTGAAGGCCCCGAATCTAAAACTCAAGGAATTCTTGGACCTTGTGATTTAACTGTTCCTCATCCTGATATATCCTCCAGATTAAGAACCGCGTCACCTAAACAACTTTTTCAACCGTTTCAGATTGATGAATGGTTTGTTATTTTAAGATTGGAATATAGATTCGACAGTGAATTAAATGAATCAACTAAACAAGTTCTAGGGAAAATGCTTTTTAATACCAAAGTTAGACCTATATCTGAAAATATAACAAAAGAAATGATAAAGAGGTTTTTGGAAAAATGAAAATAACTAAAGAACAAGCTCAAACTTTAATAGAATTATTTGGGGATTCCATAAAGTTAAATGAAGCAGCTTTAGGCTCATTAATCTATTCCTCAAATGTCGCAAAAAACTCACTTGTATTAGTTATAAGTGGCTCTATAAGATTAATAGATAACAATAGAGTTTTTAATTCCAAAACTTTAGAAATAAGTGAAGCACCTTTTTTAATTGGATTTAACAGTATTTTAGATATCAGCTTATTATCTGAAGTAAGAGCAAATAGCAAATCTGAATACTACTTTATTAATTCAGAAGAATTATCGGAGAATATTCAGAATAAGATTTTTAAATTACTTAGAAAAAACATTTGTAGTTTTGAATATGTCTCAATTTTAAATAACTTAAAAAGTCAAATAAAAAATAGTTCATTTTTAGAAAACTTAAAATATAAGGAATTCAAAAGTTTTTTCAAGTTTGTAAATAAAGATGATAACCCAGAAACAACTGATAATATTATTTATCTTGATAAGGAATTCCAAGGTTTTAAATATGGACAAATTATAAATGGAAAAATTTACAGTCAATTTTTGTCTGATAAAGATCCTAGATGCTTGATTTTTAATTTAAATTATAAAGGTTCTAAAATTTCTATTCCAGAAGAAGAACAAATCTCTGATTTAAATGATGCAGAAAAGTATTTAAATGAAGCTAATAATTCAAGTAATAATAATGCTAAAGCAGAGAATTTAGATTCAACCAAAGATATCAAAGACAAAAAATCAGATGATTTTAATTATAGAAAATTAAATTTTCAATTTATTGAGGCAAGTAATAGGGAAGAAAGTTACTTTGCAATTTTATCAATGATAATTAAGTATTTTGATATGCCTACTAGATCCGAAACTATTAGAAGGGCATCAGAAATAATTGAGAAACAAGAGAAATCATGGATAAGCAATACTATAAATTTATTAGATCGTTTTGGACTCTCAGTAAAAATTGTTAAGTTAAATCTAAAAAATCCACTATTGGTACCAACTCCATCAATATGGATTGATGAAGAAGGAATATGTAATTTAATAATTAAAACCAATACAAAAACAATGACTATATTTTGCCCTATTAAAGGTATAAAAACTCTCAATCCTCGTGAAGCTTGTAAAGTATTTGAAAAGTGTAATCAAATAATTACTTTAGAGCTTGGTCTTAATACTCCTAAAAAAAGATTTAACTTAAGTTGGTTAATTCCCTATATCCAAAAATTTAGAAATCAACTTGTTGAAGTTTTTGCAGCTAGTTTTCTTACTCAATTATTTCAATTGGCAACTCCCCTCCTTTTTCAACAAATAATAGATAGAGTCTTAAGCAAAGGTGCAACTGATGCATTAACTCCATTAGTTTTATTAATGATTCTTTTTAGCCTTTTAGAAATTATTTTTAGTAGCCTCAGAACTTTTCAATTTGTTGAGATTTCGAATAGGGTTGATATTGGAATTGGCTCTGCAATTTTGTCAAGAATGTTAAGGCTTAATGCAAGATTTTTTGATTCAAGACCAGTTGGAGAGCTTTCTAGTAGATTAAATGAATTAGAAAACATTAGAAGATTTTTAACAGGCACAGCATTAACTGTAGTTTTAGATGTAATTTTTTCTCTTTTATATTTTTCCGTGATGCTTTTTTATAGCCCACTTTTAACTTCGGTTGTTTTAGTATCAATCCCTTTACTCTTTGTTGTAACAGTTGGGGTTACTCCCATTACTCAAAAATTGATAAGAATGCGAGCTGAGGCTCAATCAAGAACAAATGCTTTTTTAGTAGAAATTCTTGGAGGTATTCACACAATTAAATTACAAAATGCCGAATTTAATGCAAGGAGGCAATGGGAAGACAAGCATCTAAGTTCAATAAATAAGGGATTTAAAGCTATTCTTGCAAATACTACAAGTTCTAATGCAGGTCAACTAATAAATAAATTAACTAATATTTCAGTCATTGGAATTGGGGCATGGTTAGTACTAAAAAATCAACTTACTTTAGGGCAACTTATTGCATTCAGAATTATAAGTGGCTATGTTACTCAACCTTTGCTAAGACTTTCTGGTTCATGGCAGCAATTTCAGGAGATGTCGCTTTCATTGCAAAGGGTTGGAGATATCGTAAATCAACCATTAGAGATTCTCGATAATGAAGATAAAAATATTGATATGCCAAAGATTAAGGGATCTATAAAAGCTTCAAAAGTTGGATTTTCTTATTATTCTGAATCTACTCCAGTATTGAATTCAATAGATATTGATATTAATAAAGGTTCTTTTGTTGGGTTGGTTGGACAAAGTGGTTGTGGTAAAAGCTCATTCTTAAAAATGATCCCTAGATTATATAGGCCTACTTCGGGAAAATTATTAATAGATGATTTTGATATTACAAAAGTTGATTTATACAGTTTAAGAAGGCAAATTGGTTTTGTGCCTCAAGATTGCATGCTTTTTGAAGGAACTGTTTTTAGTAATATCGCATTAGGTGATCCTGAAATATCAGCAGATAATGTTGTTAAAGCGGCTAAAGCAGCCTGCGCGCATGAATTTATAATGACTCTTCCTTTTGGATATGGGACTCCTATTGGAGAGAAAGGTTCTGGGTTATCTGGTGGGCAAAGACAAAGAGTTGCTTTAGCGAGAATGATTCTTGAAAATCCTAATTTAGTTGTACTAGACGAAGCTACTTCTGCTCTTGATGTTGATACTGAAAAACAAGTCGTAAAGAACATGAGAGAGGAATTTAAAGGTAAAACAATTCTTATGATTACCCACAGACTTTCAACAATTGTAGAGGCAGATAAAATAATTGTTATGCATGAAGGCAAAATAGATACTAGTGGGACTCATAATGATTTGATGAAGTTAAAAGGAAGATATTATGCACTATATAATTCACAATTTAATGAATAATTAATAATGCAAAAAAATAAAATAAATAAGATAAGATCTAAATTAATCAAATATAAAAAAATTACAAAAAGTTTGATTCTTAAAAAGAAAAAAATCATATATTTCAATCTAAAAAACTATTTATTATTAATAAATTACAAATATAAAAAACAATTTCCAAGTCTAGATAAAATTAAAAACTCTGTTATTGATATTGTTTATAAACGGAAATTTTTATCAATAAAGTTAAATAATTTAAATGACCTAAAAAAACTTAAACTTACTTTAAAACAAGAACTAAAAAACCAAAAATTTATAAAATCTTTTAATGAACACATAAGTAAAAAGAAATTAATTATCAAAGAAAGGATTTCAAACTTTATCAAAAATGAAAATTTTGCTGACAATAATTCATCAGATTTAACTTTATTACCTCCTCCTCCAATTTGGTCAAGAATTTTTATTTGGACTTTAGGTACTGGATCAGTAACTTTAATTATCTGGTCGATTTTTACTACAATTGAGGAGACAATTCTTCTGACAGGAGAGCTAACGACCATAACACCTGAAGTTAAAGTTAGTGCTAGGGATCCGGGCAAGATTAGAGAGGTTTTAGTAAAAACTAATCAATATGTTGATAAAAATAATTTATTAATTATTTATGAAGATGATGAAACAGTAGCTAGATTGAATGGAGCTAAAAAAAGATTTGAATATACGCAGAATCAAAGAATTATTTTATTTGATTCCTATGATTTGAAGCTTGAGCAATTGGATAATCAAATAAAATATAAACAGGATCTATTAGATAGATACAAAATCTTAAAGCTTGAAGGTGTAGTTTCTGAAATCCAATATCTTGAATCCTTATCAGAATTAGAGCAACTAAAAATAAATTACGATTCAGCATTATTGGAAAAAGATAATATTCTTTATCAGAATGCAGAACAATTAGAACAGCTTTCAACCTTGATTTTAGAACTTGAGGCTAAGATAAATAGATTTAAAATAATTGCACCTGTAAGTGGATTTATTCAAACAATTAAGTATCAAAGTCCAGGAGAAAGGATTATGTCTAATGATGTTGTTATTACAATTGTTCCTGATAATGAATTAATTGTGAAAGTATCAATCCCTTCAAAAGTAAGTGCTCCTATTACTTCTGGGATGGAAGCGATTGTTGAAGTTGATGCGTATCCTGCAGGTGATTTCGGTGGGATAATAGCCGAGGTCTTTACTATTTCACCTACAGTCTCTTCTGATAATGCATCTGGTACTAATCGCAGAACTTATATTGCAGAAATTAAACTAATTGCTCCAGAAATATCAGAAAAGTTGAAGATTTCCGATCTTAGATCAGGTATGGCTATAAGTACAAAAATTAAATTAAGAGATAAACCAATAATTGCATCAATATTTAATATAGTTAGTGATATTTTTGATCCTTTAGCACAACAAAAATAGTTAATTAACTAATGGTTTCAACTGAATCCAACTCTTTTTGTATTTGAGCTGTTATTGTTTGTCTTGCAATAGTTATTAATTTTAAATTATCTTCTTGTATTTTAATTTGATTATCTGCAACTTTTGCAGCTTTAAGAAGATCTTTTACCTTCTCTGGAAGAGTATTTATGTCGTACTTTTCACCGTTAAAGTTTAGTACAGGGCCCTTTTCTGAATTTGTCAAGATAATAATTTTTTTAATAGATTAAATTAAATTTTATAAATTATCAAGTTTTTATATTAAAAATTTATATCTCTGTAATTTAAATGTTTAATACTTGCAAAGATTATTAAATAATGAACATCTATTTTATTTTAAAAATAAAAACAATACTCCAATAATAAGGGTTAAAAAAGTACACCTAATAAGGTAAGGATAAATCAAGTATTAAATTAAACCTTCCAGAAACTATTTCATAATAATTCGAATATTATTTTCTTTTTAACTTATTTATTTTTCTGTTTTTGATTACATTTATAGGATTAATTTTTTATGAGTTAATTAAGACTGAAGGATTTTTTAAATTATCTTCCTCTTTAGAAGAATTTCTAATAGTTTTAGGATTTTGCTTCTTTTTAGAGATGACAGGGATAGGTTTGGAATTCTTTTCTTTATACAAATTAATTATTTTTCTTACCCAGCGAGGCTTCTTTCTTTTTGGTTCGGGTGTAAATCCACTAACTTTTGTCAAAAAACATAAGTGGTTAGCAATTACAAATTTTTCTGTATTTTTACTAATTCCATTCCATCCATAGACTTTACCTTAGAATAATTCTTTTTCTAAAAGGTTTTTGCAATCAATTGTCAATCTTCTTTTTTTATAGTTTTTTTCTCTAATCCAGAATTTTAAAAAAGTATCACTTAAACTAAAATCTACTGTATCTATAAAGAAATTCTTAGGAATTTTTTGCCATTTTTCAATATCAATGCCTTTCATGCCTGCTTTCAAATTGAAAGGAAAAATAAGAAAGATCGTAATAAAAGCGCAAATTACATGATTTTTTTTACTTTATAGAATTTAACTTTTGATAGTTTCATTATTTATATTTAATTATTTATTATTTTTAATACCACTGCATGCAGTTCTATCTATTTTTGACATACTATTTCTTCTCATTGAAAATTGTAAAGCTCCCCTCAAGAAATAATCTTCGTAAAATTCCTGATCTAATTCAATAGCTTTCGTGAAATTTTTCAAAGCTTCTCTTTTTTTCCTTTTATCAGATAATACTATTGAAGATCCTTTACATAAATATTTCCATTTCCCCTCTGGGGATATTTCTATCATTTCGTCACATATTTTTTTGCTTTAGAAAAACTCCCTTGATTTAATAACGTCTTTGCTTGAGAAAATTTTAAAAAATAATCTTAAGTTAATTCCGCATTAAATTTTAGGGAAAGTAATTGCCGCTAATAAAGGTATTAATAATTTATACATTTAGAAATTTTAATTAAGCATATAATAATTTTTTCAACTTTTTTTAAAGTAAAATCCGCTACTAATAATTAATTTTTTTTAAATAAATTAGAGTTTATGATTTAATTTTATGCCTACTTGTTTCTAATGACTGTGCTTACTTTACTTGCATTTCTATTAGATACTCCTGAATTAGCTACACTTATTCAAACTTGGTAAAATTAACCTTTGGAATTATTTACTAAAAAATAATAAAACTATCATGCCAATTTTTAGATGTAATATCTGCCGAAAAGATATTGAAAGATCAAGAGAATCGTATATTCAAAAAAAAGGCCTCTTATTATGTTCCTCTTGCTTAGATGAAAAGATAAAAAATAAGATTGTTAATTAAATATCAATTATTCCAGAAGGTTCTCCCTATTAGGTATTAGTAAGCGTTTTATTTATTTGAGCTTTATTTTTTTCGTAATTCTAAGATAAGCGTATAAACCAACACCAAAAAGAAATACATCTAAATAAATATGCCATAGAGGAAATATCTGGTGCAAGAGTTCCATTAAAAAAGAGGGTTTTATCCCTCTATGTTAGATCAACTGTCAATCTTATTCTATGAGTAGACTTTGGCAACTATTTGACCAGCTTCTTCATCAGTAAATACAGGCGTGGTTTCCCAATTTAGAAATTCACCCCATTCAGCGGC
>TARA_B100001057_G_scaffold253638_1_pt1 | contig 16755 bp, 19 predicted proteins | sample TARA_B100001057 | Tara Oceans TARA_B100001057 (sample SAMEA2621839) | marine metagenome | biome: marine biome (ENVO:00000447); feature: surface water layer (ENVO:00002042); material: "saline water (ENVO:00002010), including plankton (ENVO:xxxxxxxx)" | depth 5 m
TTTAATTTTCTTAATGCTTCATATTCTGAATTTGACTCACCAATATTAAGTTCGCCTTTAAAATGTATTTTTTCTGGAACAGTATTGTCTATTAAATCATTTAGTGATTTATAATTTAATTTTTTTAACATCTTTGATTGATCCTCCTCAGAAGGACCAATGTGTCTTTTTAAAAAATCTTTTTGTGAATTGTGTAACATTATGATGAACTCTCCTTTGCAAATTTATCGTAATCTTCTCTATTCATTAATGAATCCATTTCAGATTTATCTTTAACTTTTAACTTAAAAAACCAAGCAGTATTCTCTGGATCTTGATTTATTTTCGAAGGATCATCTGCAATTGCTTGGTTAGTATCTACCACTTCTCCACTCACTGGAGTATATACGTCGCTAGCAGCCTTTGTTGATTCTACAACTCCAGCTGTTCCATCTTTCTGAACACTAGAACCTTTTTCAGGTAGTTCTGTAAATACTATATCACCCAACATTTCTGTTGCATGTTTTGTAATACCGATTGTAGCTATCTCACCTTCTAATTTTATCCACTCATGTTCTTTCGAATATTTTACATCACTCATTTATTTACTCCTTTCACATAACTTTTTTTATAAAATGGTAATCCACAAATACTAGCTGGATGTTTTTTTCCCCTTACTTCTAAGAAAACTTTTGTATTTTTTTTTGAAAATCCCTTTTCTACATAACCCATAGCGACTGGCCCATTCACACTTGGCCCAAATGTTCCACTAGTTATTTCTCCAATTTGTAAGTCTGATTGATTAAATATTTTAGTTTTTTCTCTTGCTATTAATCTTCCTTCTGGTTTTATGCCAACTCTTATTTTATTTACACCATCATTTAATTGTTTAATGATTATATCTGATCCAATAAAATTTCCTTTTTGTACTCTTTCTTTTGAAATTGCCCATTTTAAATTTGCCTCAACTGGAGTCTTGTCTTTATCAAGTTCGTGACCATAGAGACATAAGCCTGCTTCTAATCTTAAGGTGTCTCTTGCCCCTAAACCAATTAATTTTGCCCCTTTTCCTATCAATTCTTTTGTGAAGGGTTCAGCCAGCTCGTTGCTGATTGATACCTCAAATCCATCCTCCCCTGTATAACCTGATCGAGTAATATAAATTCTTTCTTCTTTATAAATAAACCATTGTCCAGACATAAAATTTAGATCTTTTACTTCACTTATAATTTCATTCAATATTTCTACTGATTTAGGTCCTTGTATCGCAATTAAAGATCTTTTTTCATCTAATACCATTTTATATTTATTATTTAATAATTTACTTAAAATTTTAAAATCATTCTCTTTACACGCTGCATTTAATATAATCATAAATCCTTTTTCAATTTTGGTTATAATTAAATCATCATAAATACCTGCCTCATCATTCATCAAAAAACTATATTTAGAATGATTAATCTTTAAGTCTTTAAGGTTTAAAGGAAAAATTTTTTCTAAATCTGATATTAAATCAATATTTCCATAAATAAATAACTGACCCATGTGAGAAACATCAAATATACCAGAATGATTTCTTGTAAATTTATGTTCTTCTACAATTCCATAAGGGTATTGGATAGGCATATGATAACCTGCAAATTCAACAAACTTTGCATTATTATCTTGATGTAATTTGAATAAAGATGTTTTTTTTATTTCCATAATAACTCTTAATAACCCATCTGTATATTTGCCTGAGAGTTTTGCTCCTTCGGCGAGAATTTAATCTCTTTCCAGAGTTAATATGTTACGGTCCTTTTGCCTGAGAGATTCCTGGGCGGTTGCTCCTTCGGCGAGATAAACTTATAAAATTAAAGCTTATCTTCTCTCCCGTAAAAATTATTTTACTACATTATCTAAACAGATTAAAGATAATTTTTATCAACATCTTTGTATCACTTAGAGGGGAATTTTCCTTATAAATTGAACAAAAAGCAATTTAATAAATAATAAAAATATATCATTAAAAACTGAATGTTATAAATATCAAAATAGTGATAAAAAAATATTACATAATCATAAATTTTTTTTTGGGAATATTTGGTATCTATCTATCTTTTTTTTATTTTGGTGGATCAGGATATTTCTACCCAAAATATGATCTTTTAGAAATACTTAAAAGTAGCATTTTGGTATCACTATTTTTTACTATACCTGTTATATTTTTTAATTTTTTGTTAGAAAAAAAAAATTTATTTAATAATATTTTTAGATTATTTATAAGTGCTGTTACAATTTTTTTTATATATCATTATACTATACGTTTCTCTGATTATAATTATTTTAGCCTGTACAAAGATTTGATTTCAAGTGAAAATTTTTTTTTAAAAATATTTTTTTACTCTTATCCCTTTTTTATCTCTTTCATATTTTTATTTTTTTTAAGAGAAAAATTATATTTTAATTTAAATAAATTTTTACTAATTTTTTTGATTATTTTGAATACTCTTTCTTTAATTAGATTATATGAAATCTATAACAATAAGAATTTTAATCTAATGATAAATCAAAATGATTTTATATACTTTCAAAAGAAAAATATTGAAGATATTAATTTTAAAAAAAAAAAAGTTATATTTTTAATTTTTGATGAATTAGATCAATTTTATTTTGAAAAAAATTTAGAAAATTTCAACATATTAAAAAGATTTTATAAAACTTCATATATAAACAAAAAATTTTTTTCTCCTGCAATGTTTACAATTGATTCTATTCCAGCAATTTTAACTGGAAATTCAACCCAAAGAACCAAAATTAAGAAAAAAGAACTTTTTATTGAAAATTTAAAAGATGAATTAATTCATTTTAATTATAAAAATTCACTATTTAATCACGATAATATTGAGAGTTTTTCCTCAAGTATTTACGCCATATATCATCCTTATTGTAAAATTTTTAAGGTAAAATATTGTTACGATGTCTTTAATTTTTCTAAAATTAAAATTGATTTTTCAAAATCGTTATATTTTTTCTTTCAGGTAACTTATTTAAATAGATTGATTGACATATCTTTTTTAGATTTTTTAAAAAAGGATATTCAAAACTCATTGCTAACTTATGGTAAAAATATAAATGAAGATGAATTTATGTTAAATAATGCAAAAAATTTTTTAGCAAATGATACTAATTTAATTTTTATTCATTTTCCATATCCTCATCTCCCTTTAAAAACTGAGGGTTTAATAGAGACTTTAAGTGAGGATTTTACAAATTTAAGTGATTACGAAAAAAATTTATGGTTAGTAGAACAAACTTTCTCAAATATGGAATCTTCTTTAAATAAATTTAACAACTCATTATTAATTGTTTCGAGCGATCATTGGTTTAGAGAAAATAGACCAAAAAAATCACACCCTATAGTTTTTTTCTCAAAAATCATTGGTGATGATAATTATTATGAAAACAAAGGATCAAATAATTCATCTAGTATTAAGAATTTAATTAATTTATATTTCATGGATAAGATAAAAAACAACTATGATATCAAGTCTTTTTTTGATAATGAACTAAATCATGAAACATATGTTAGATAAAACAATTAAATATTCATTTCTTATTTTTTCAATTTTATTAATAACTGTTTCACATTCTCATGCCTATATAGATCCTGGAACCGGCTCGTTTATTATACAAACTTTAATGGCACTAGCTGCAACAATTGTTGTGTACTTAGGTTATCCAATAAGAGTAATAAAATCTTTTTTTAATAAATTTTTTAATTCAAAAAAAAAATCGGCTAAAGATAAATAAAATTTTATTTAATTAGTTTTATTTGATTTAAAATTACTTAAATTATAAAATTGAAGTAAGACTGCTGTCAAAATTATAGCTCCACCAATTAATCCAAACATTGATGGTCTTTCACTTACAAACAAAAAGGCCCAAATAGGACCCAGTACAGATTCAGACAACATTATTATGCCAACCATTGCGGATGGAGTGGTTCGTGCTCCAATAGTAATAAAAATGAATCCAAAACCAACCTGAAAAAAACCAGCTAAAAAACCTAAAAAAATATCATTTGGAGAAATCATTATTTTTGTTGAAAGCAAAAAACCAATCAAACAAGAACTTACACCAGCTACAAATTGAGCTGGCACCATATCCACATTTGGATATTTTCTGACAATCATTATTAAAACTGCAAACGTAATTGGCATAGTAAAAGCTGCGAGATTGCCTGATAACTCACCTGGTGTTAACGAATTTCCAACCATCAATAATACGCCAGCCATAGCAAGCACTATCGAGGTTAATGTAATACTATTTATTTTTTCTTTTAAAAAAATGTATCCAAATAAAGCAAGAAATAATATTTGAAGTGAAATTATAAAATTTGTATTTGCTACAGTAGTATTATACATGGCAAAAACATATCCGCAGAAACCCAGAGAAAGTATTATTCCACCAATAAATCCTGGCAACCCTGACTCATAAAAGGATCTTAAAGTCTTTTTTTTATAACTAATTGTTAAGAATGCTAAAACTGTTAAAGTAAAAAATAACGATCTCCAAAACAAAATTTGCCATAATGTAGCTCCTTCAAAAGATTTAACAATAAGACCACCAAAACTTAAACTTAAAGCACCCATAAAGATTAATAATGGACCTGGTAAATTTCTTACAATATTCATTATATTTGTGAAATTAAATTTTGTGTTTCCATTTCATACAACTTAAATAAAGTTTCTGCATCAGCTAATTCAATTTCTTGAAATTTTATTTTTGAGCCTGATGGTAACTGAACTAATTTGTCATAATCTGCACTAATCACCGCACCAATTTTTGGGTAACCGCCTATGGTTCCATGATCAGAAAGCATAATGATAGGATTTCCATCAGCAGGAATTTGAATAATACCTTTTAACAGTCCCTCAGATCTAATGTTTGTATCGACTAAATTTTCAATTTTGTGTCCTTCTAGCCTCATGCCCATTCTGTCTGATAACTTTGAAATAGTAAATTCCTTTTCAAAAAATATTTTTTTTCCTTCATCTGAAAAAAAATTATAATTTGTTCCTTTAATTACTCTTATTTTTTCTATTTTTGAATTAACATAATTTAATTTCTTTTTTGAGGAATTATCATGTATTTTTTTCAGTTTTATTTCCTGTCCGTTAGTTATTTTTTTTCCATTATTAGAGCCGATATTTGCTTTTGTATTAATTGAGCAACTACCCCATTGAAATTTTACGTATAACTCTGCACTAATTGATAAATAACCATAGACAGATTTATTAGTTGATAAAATATCTATTTCATCACCACTCTCAATTGAGTAACTTTCATAACAATTACCTTGAATAAAATTTTCATTTTTTTTTATATTAAAATTTACATCCCCTGTAATAGATATATTCACTCTGTCCCCAATATATTGAAGGAGAGGACCTTGATATGCAAACTCTATCGCAGGTGCATCAAGGCTATTTCCAACTAATTTGTTGGCAAGAAAATAATTTCTATTATCCATTGCTCCACTAAAGGGAATTCCAATATGATATAAATTTTTCCTTCCTAAGTCTTGGTAGGTCGTATTTACACCAGATCTCAATACTTTAAAAAAATTTTTACTCATTATAATCCCTTTTATATTGACTGATATCTATTCTTTTAAATACAACAGTATCCCCAGGATTTATTAAGTTTGGCTCTTTCTCTTTATCACTGTCAAAAATTTTTATTGGAGAATTTCCAATTATATTCCAACCTCCAGGACTTTCAAAAGTGTAAATGTTAGCAAATTGTTCAGTTAATCCAACTGACCCCTTTGGAACTTTAACTCTTGGGGTTTCTAATCTTTTTGCTCTTATATTTTCTTTTAAATCCCCAAGAAATGGCATCCCAGCAATAAATCCAGTCATATAACAAAAATATTCCTTAGCAAAAAAATTGTCTAAAATTTTTTCTTGATTTAAATTAAGTTTTTTTTCTAATCTTTTAATATCTAGTGCAAAATTTTCATCACAACATACTGGTATTTCAATTTTATTTGAAGAAAGATCTTCATTTTGGTCAATTGAAATATCCTCAATTATTTTTTTAATGTTTTTAAAATTTGTCTTTTTCATATCATAAGAAATAATCAGCTTATTATATGAGGGTGTTAAATTGTTAATTCCTTCAATTTTTTTATTTTGGATAGTTTTAAAATACTTTATTACAATAGAATTAATTTCTTTATCTACTTTTTCACCAAAGTCACAATATAATGCTGCGTCACCAAGATTTAATATATTTTTTATCATGTCATGTTATACTTACAATTTATGACTATTGAAATTAATATAAATTGCGATTTAGGTGAGAAATCAAAACATCATTCTAACATACATGATCCTGATTTATTAAAAATTGTAAATTCTGCTAATGTAGCTTGTGGATATCATGCTGGAGATGAGGATACAATGAACCAGGTCATTACAATATCTAAGAAAAACGGGGTAAGTATAGGAGCCCATCCTTCTTTCAATGATCCAGAAAATTTTGGAAGAAGTAGAATGAATCTATCTTCAAACGAAATAACAAAATTAATAAGAGATCAATATGACATTCTACAAAAGATTGCATTAAAACATGGTGAGGAGGTGAGCCACATAAAACCTCATGGAGCGTTAAACAATATGGCTTGTGAAGATATTGATTTAGCTAAAATCATAGCAAAAACAATTAACGAAATTAGTAAAGATTTGATCTATTTAGTTCCAACAGGATCAAAAATGGAAGTGGCAGCAAAGAAGTATAATATGAGGATTGCATGTGAAATTTTTGCAGATAGAAATTATGAGGATGATGGCAACCTAGTTTCCAGAAAAAAATCTAATGCTTTAATTACTGACCCAGAATTAGCAAAAAAACATGTTTTTAGTATGGTTAAAAATCAGGCTCTTAATTGTCACAGTGGAAAAAAAATTCCTTGCGAAATAGACTCTATATGCATACATGGGGATAATATGAGTTCATTAGCCACTGCAAAATCAATAAAAAGTGATCTGTTAGCTAATGGTCTTAAGTTATTACCTTTAAATAAAATGGAGAAATTTAGTAAATGAAAAAGATTATTTTAATATTAACTATTTCGTTTGGTTTAATTACAAATTTATATTCTGCAGGAAGTTCTTCTAACTCTGGAAGTGGTGGTGATGCCAAGCCGTCAAAATACGAAATGGCTGTCAAAAATATTAAAAAAGCAAAAAAATTTGAAAAAAATGATAAATTAGACAAAGCAGAAAAACATTATAAAAGAGCAATCAAGTATTTATTAGAGCAAAATAAAATCTCTCCTTCAGATCCTGATACTTTAAATTACTTAGGTTTTACCCATAGAAAAGTTGGTGATTATAAAAATGCAGAGGTTTATTATTTGATTGGTTTAGAATTAGATCCAAATCATATAGGAATTAATGAGTATTTGGGTGAACTTTATGTTGCTACAGATAGAATCGATCTTGCTAAAGAAAGATTAAAAGTTTTATCAAGTTGTAATTGTAAAGAATTTTCACAACTTGAAGGGATTATTGCTGGAACTAAAAAATCTAAATATTAATTTAAATTTTTAACCATTTGTTCTGGCATCCATAAGGCTATTTCGGGAAAAATAACTACAAGAATTACCGCTAAAACCATGAGTAAAAATAAAGGAAAAGCGCTCTTTGCTATGTAGCCCATATCCTTATTTGCCATTCCTTGTAGAACGAATAGATTAAATCCAACAGGTGGTGTTATCTGAGCCATTTCAACAACGATTACTAAAAAAATACCAAACCAAATCATATCAAATCCAGCTTGTCTTATCATAGGTTCAATTATTGCCATTGTTAATACTACTGCCGATATGCCATCAAGGAACATTCCCAAAATAATATAAAAAATCATTAAAACAAAAATAAGTACATATGGCGAAAGTTCCATATTTTGAATCCATGTAGCTAAATTTCTCGGTAGACCGGTAAAACCCATAGCTAAAGATAAAAATGTTGATCCAGCTAAAATGAATGCAATCATACAAGAGGTTTTGGTAGCGCCCAAAAGTGATGATTTAAAAGTTTCTAAAGTCAAACTTTTTTGAAAATATGATAAAATTAAAGCTCCAACCACTCCTAAGGAAGCGGCCTCAGTTGCTGTTGCAATCCCAGTATATATTGATCCAATGACAGCAGAAATAAGTAATATTACTGGCAGAAGTTGTCTAGATTTTTTTATTTTTTCTAAAAATGAGTAATCTTCAAGAATTTTTGGCATTTCTTTTTTATTCATTAATGACCAAATAATTACATATGACATAAAAATTAATGCAATCATTATTCCTGGAATAATTCCAGCAATAAAAAGTTTTGCTATGGACTCTTGAACAGCCACACCATAAATAATTAGAATTATTGATGGAGGGATCAACAATCCTAAGGTTCCTGATCCAGCTAAACTACCCAATAAAATTTTTTCTGGATAATTTCTTTTTCGTAATTCTGGAATTGACATCTTTCCAACAGTAGCAACAGTGGCTGCTGATGATCCAGATATAGCAGCAAATAATGCACATCCCACAACATTCACATGTATTAACCCGCCAGGTAATTTTTGCATCCATGGAGATAAACCTATAAATAAATTTTCAGATAATTTTGTTCTAAATAAAATTTCACCCATCCAAACAAATAAGGGTAATGCAGTCAAAGTCCATGAGGATGAAGTGCCCCATATCGTTGTTGCCATAGCATCACCAACAGGTCTAGATGTAAATAACAGCATACCGATTGCAGAAACTCCAATCATACTTAATGCTACCCAAATACCGGATCCTAAAAAAAATAATAAAACACTAATAAAGAATATTGTTAAAAGAATCTCGGGCATTAGTTTTTTTTGATATTAAGAATTAATTGATGAAAAACACTTATGAAAAAAATTATAGATCCAATAGCAACAGCACTTTGTGGAATCCATATTAAGATTTCATCAGCACCCTCACTTCGCTCTTGAAATTTGTAAGATATTACTAACATCTTAATGAAATAATATGCCAAGTATCCTGAAAAAAAACTTGCAACAAATAAACACCAAATTTCTATAAGCCATTTTTTTGTGCCTGAAAGTTTTTCTAAGAAAAGAGTAATTCGAATATGACCGCCTTCAACAAAAGTATATGCTAATGCAAAAAAAGATGCAGCAGCCATACAGTATCCAGAATATTCAGCTAAGCCCCTAATATAAAAACCAAAAATTCTAGAGGCAATACCTATTAAAATAAATACGGCTACAAATATCAAAAAAGTTGCAGCAATATACCCAGAAAATTTATAAAGCTTATTTAAAATTTTTTCTAAAGAAGTAAACATAATGATTTAAGGCCACTCTAAATTATTAGTGGCCTTAAATTTAATTACTTAAATTATTTATACGCTGTAAGTACAGCTGCTCCTCTTGATCCAGCTTTTTCAGACCACTCCTTAGCCATTGTCTCTCCAACCTTCTCAAAGTGAGATTGTAAAGATGAATTAACTTTTCCAACTATCATCCCAGCATTTGCTAGTGCTTTTTTGTCTTGAACATTTCCCTGTTTTGATAATTGCCATCCCTTTCTCTCTGCTAAAGCTGCCTGCTTCATTACTAAATCTTGTGTAGCTTTATCAAGTTTATTCCAAGCTTCTTTGTTTACAATAATCATATTTTTTGGAAACCATGCAGCAATATCATAAAAATATTTCACACCATTTTCCCAAATTTTAGAATTCTTACCAGTAGTTGGAGATGTGATCATACTTTCAACTGCTCCTGTTGAAAAAGCTTGACTTATTTCTGCAGCTTCAATTTTTGTTGGAGCCATTCCTGTTAACTCAGCTATTCTAATTGTTGCAGAGTTATATGCTCTAAATTTCAGACCTTTTAGATCATCTACAGAACTTATTTCTTTTTTGCTATATAAGCCTTGCGCTGGCCATGGAACAGCATATAAAAAAACAAGGCCTTTTTTATCTAAACCTTTTACAATTTCATCTTTTGAAGCTTTATACAATTTCATAGCATCAGAATAAGATGTTGCTAAAAAAGGCTGAGAGTCCACTTCAAGCAACGGATCCTCTTTTCCCAAAGCTGACATAAATCTTTCACCAATTTGGGCTTGACCTGTTCTTACAGCTCTAAAAATTTCACCACCTTTAAATAGTGAACCACCAGGATGTGTAACAATTGTTAATTTTCCACCACTTTTTTTAGTCACATTATTTGCAAATTCAGTTGCGTTTGCAGAATGAAAATTTCCGGCACCATAAGCTAAGGCCATATCCCATTTCTCTGCAGCAGCAAGATTAATTGACAAAATTAATGAAACTAAAATAGTTATTACATATTTTAAAATTTTCATTTATCCTCCATTTATTTTAATTGCATTTCATTATGTTTAAAAATAATTATCAATAAAAAAATAATACTACTTTTGATTGAATAATTTTTTTTTTATATTAATATAATTCTACATTGTTAGAACAAACACTTATAATCGTACAAATTATCTTTATTGATATAATTTTAGCAGCTGATAACGCTATCATTATTGGTCTAATTGCTGCAAATTTTGCTCCAAAAAATAGAAGGCAGATAATTTTATGGGGTGTCGCTGGAGCTCTTATATTTAAAGTGATTTTTGCAATATTTGCTACTTATTTATTTGAGTTTTATTTCATCAAAATTATTGGCGGCTTACTTTTAATTTGGATTGTAAATGATTTAAGAAAAGATTTATTCGAAATAAAAAAAATAAAATCACCAACTAAAAAATCAAAAGAACCTTCATATATTCAAAGTGTTTATAAAGTATTATTTGCAGATATCACTATTAGTTTTGATAATGTAATAGGTGTTGTTGGTGCAGCTAAAGGTAATTTTGGTTTTATGATTTTCGGACTTGTACTGTCGGTAATTTTGACTGGAGCAATGGCCACATATCTAGCTAATTATATTCAAAAACATTTATGGATAGCTTATGTTGGACTAGGCTTTATTTTACTTGTAGCAATTCAACTTGTTATTGGTGGCCTTGTTGATTTAGAAATTTTATCAATTAATGAAAAATTCAAAAAATATTTCTAATAAGAATACTTTTTTGATGGATATTTTTTAGATCTTACTTCCGATGTAAATCTTTTAATACCTATATTCATATATTTTTTAATATTTACAAATTTTTTAATAAATTTTATTTTCGTTTTATTTAAACCTAATAAGTCATCAGTCACAAGAACTTGTCCATCACAATAAACTGATGATCCGATCCCAATTGTTGGTATTTTAAGAGATTGTGTAATTTGTTTAGCTGAAGATGTTTTTACACACTCTAATACAATTGCAAAGACACCACTTTTTTCAAGTAGCATAGCATCTTTTAATAATTGCTTAATCTCTTTATTTGTTTTTCCTTTAGATTTAAACTTTCCTTTAGCACTTTGAGGTAAAAGACCTAAATGACCCATAACCGGGACGTTATTTCTTATTAAATAATTTATTTGATTTATTATTTTTTTTCCTCCTTCAAGTTTAACAGCATCACATTTAGTGTCTTTCATTATTTTTTTCGCATTTTTTAAAGCTAAAACTTTTGTTTTATAAGTATTGTATGGCATATCAACTACCATCAGACTTTTTTTGACACCAAGTCTAACACTTTTTGAATGTTCAATCATATTTGTTAAAGATACTTTTTTAGTTGTTTTATAATTATATAAAACAGAACCTAAAGAGTCTCCTACTAGTGTTATATCTGCATACTTATCAATCTCTTCAGCAAAATTTTTTGAATACGCTGTGAGACATATGATTTTTGATTTATTTTTCTTACTAAGAATTTTTTTAATCTTAATATTCATTTAACTTTCTTACTCTAGTTCAATAGTACTTGGTGGCTTTGATGTTATATCGTAGACTACCCTATTTATTCCTCTAATACTATTTACAATTTTATTTGAAATCATTTGGACAAAAGATTTTTTGAAATTATAGAAATCTGCAGTCATGCCATCTTCAGATGTAATGGCTCTTAACAAACACAAATATTCATAAGTGCGATTATCACCCATAACACCCACAGTTTTTACAGGCAGCAAAGCTGCATAGGCTTGCCAAATCTTATTATAAAGTCTTTCATCTTTTAAAGCTTGAATAAAAGTATGATCCGCCTCTTTTAAAATGTTTATTTTTTCCTTTGTAATTATACCTGGTATTCTTATTGCTAAGCCTGGTCCAGGGAAAGGGTGTCGTGATATAATATTTTTATTTAATTTCAATTCTAAGCCCAATTTCCTAACCTCGTCTTTAAATAAAAATTTAAGTGGTTCTAATAATTCAAGCTTCATTCTTTTTGGTAAACCTCCGACATTATGATGAGACTTAATCTTTGAAGTCTCGCTACCGGTGACTGATTTACTCTCGATTAAATCAGGATATAGAGTACCCTGTGCTAAAAATTTAACATTTTTAATTTTTTTTGCATATCTTTCAAAGATCTTTATAAACAAATTACCAATTATTTTTCTTTTCTTTTCTGGATCGGAAATATTTGTTAATTTTTTGAGAAACTCATTTTCAGCATTTACATAAATTAAATTAATTTTTAATTTCTTTTTAAAGGTTGTTATTACTTGTTTTTCTTCATTTTTTCTAAGTAAACCTGTATTCACAAAAATACAGTACAATTTTTTTCCAATAGCTTTATTTAATAATTGTGCAACAACACTACTATCAACTCCCCCTGAGAGAGCACAAATGACTTTATTGTCTCCAACCTTAAGTCTAACATCTTTAATTAATTTCATTTTTTGATCTTTTGAGGACCAGTTTTTTTTAATTTTACATATTAAAAAAATAAAATTACCAATCAATCTTTTCCCATTATCTGTATGAGTTACCTCAGGATGAAATTGTACTCCATAAAATTTTTTAAGTTTATTTTCTACGATAGCAAATTTTGAATTTTGACTTGAAGCAACTACTTTAAAGTCTTTTGGTAATCTAGATACTTGATCGGCATGACTCATCCAGACGTTAGTCATATTATCTTTTTTAAAAAAATTTTTTGTCAACAAGCTCTCTTTTTTTTTCAAGATATTTGCTAAACCAAACTCTCGATGCTTAGATTGTTTTACTTTTCCACCATTTAATTTTGAAAGTATCTGATGACCAAAACATATTCCTAAAATAGGAATTTGATTTTCAATAATTCTTTTATCAAATGAGTATTTTTTAATTTCATAAACATTTAAAGGACCACCTGATAAAATTATACCTCTAATCGAATTATCTATATTTTTATTCTTAATTTTTTTATGACTTATAATTTCAGAAAAAACTCCCAACTCTCTAATCCTTCTCGCTATGAGCTGAGTAAATTGTGATCCAAAATCTATTATTAAGATCTTATCTAGACTTTGATCAAGACTCATTATTTTTTGGTTCAATATTTTTTAAGGACTCTAAAATTTCTTTATTCTCATTACAAAGTTTTTTACAAACTTGGTTAAAAGTTTTAGAAAGATCTTTAACTTTTTGATAATTAGATCTCTCCAATGCCATTTTCATTGACATTAATATGGCCTCTTCGTTATCTGGTTCAATCAATAAAGTTGCTTCTAAATTTTTTTCTTCTTTTTTTTGATCTTCTTCAATATTATAAATTTTTGCTAAGTAGAGATAAGAATTCGAGTCTTTTGGATTAAATACAATACTTCTTTCAAACATAAAACGTGCATCATCATATTTTTTTTCTTTATACAGTTCTAAGCCTTTATTAAAAAAATTTTCCTTACCCAATGAAAAATTTGATATATTTATAACTAAATATATTAATATAGTAATTTTAGATATCTTATTCATTAATACTTATTATCATTTTTGACTATATCAACATTATGAACCATACTCTCATAAAATCCTGCTTTTGTAATTTTAATAAATTTCGGTTTATCTCGTAAATATTTTATCTGTTTTGAGCCAAGATATCCCATAGATGACTTCAAACCACCAATTAATTTAAAAATTATAGAACTTACTTTACCTTTATATCTTGCAAATCCTTCTACACCCTCTGGAACGTATTTAGAAATATCTTTTTGTTTTAATTGAAAATATCTATCCGCAGACCCTTTATTCATAGCACCAACAGATCCCATTCCTCTAAAACTTTTAAAAAGTTTTCCATTTCTTCTTATTAAATTACCAGGAGTCTCATCTGTTCCTGCGAACAAAGAACCTATCATTACAGCATCAGCTCCAGCAGCAAAGGCTTTTGCTAAATCGCCAGAATATTTTATACCACCATCCGAAATAATCTTTATTTTATTATTTTTTACTCCGTTCCTTACGTTTAAAATTGCACTAAGTTGAGGCACACCAATACCAGCCACTAATCTAGTTGTACAAATTGAGCCTGGCCCTATACCAACTTTAATAATATCTACTCCCAATTTAACTAAAAATTTAGCAGCTTCTGGAGTTGCAATATTTCCTGCAACAAGCGCAGTTTTTTTACTTTTTTTAAGTTTTATAAATTTGATAATTTCTGAAACTTTTTTAGTGTGACCATGAGCTGTGTCTACTACGATCATATCTAAACTTTCTTTTAAAATTGCTTCAGCTCTTTTAAACTCATTCGGTCCTGCTCCTACAGCGGCACCCACTAATAATTTTTGTTTTTTAACCTTTTGTATTTCTGAAACTTGTTTTTTAATATCTAAATTTCGATGAATAATTCCTAATCCACCAGCTTTCGCAATTGCTATGGCCATTTTACTCTCTGTAACTGTATCCATTGCTGATGAAAGAAGAGGAATTTTTAATTTTAAATAGTTAGTAAGTTTTATACTTGTATCGACTTCAGAAGGCAAAATTTCAGAATACTTTGGAGCTAATGTTACATCGTCAAAGGTAAGTGCTTCTTTAATAGGAACCATGATCATTTATATATGATTCCTTTTAAATTAAAAGATACTATCTAAGAATTTTACAAATTATAAAACTTTCTTTAGAGTCTTTTCGACTTGATTTTGGTTTGAAAACCCTTACTTCCTTAAAAATATTCTTTCCAAGTGCGACAATTTCATTGAATGTGCTGCCCATAAATATTTTGGAAATGAAAAAACCATTTTTAGTAATTACCTCTCTTGAAAAATTCATTGCTTCTTTACATAATTCACCAGTTTGAATTGAGTCAATATTTTTTATACCAGTTGTATTAACTGCCATATCTGACATTATTACATCTGAACCTTTGTCTAAATAATTTTTGATCTCATTTTGAGTATGTTTTTTAGTAAAATCTCCTTTAATTTGAATAGTATTTTCAATCTCCTCCATTTCTTTTAAATCAATCGAAATTATTCTACCATTTTTAACAATTTTAGAGGCATATTGAGACCAACTACCTGGGGCAGCACCAATATCAATTACATTTATACCACCTTTAAAGATTTTAAACTTTTCATCAATCTCAATAAGTTTATATGCTGATCTAGCTCTATATCCATCAATTTTAGATTGACGAACATAGGTGTCTCTTCTTTGCTTGTTAACCCAATTTTTAGAAACTTTATTTTTTTTCAATTAATTACTAAATCTTAAACTTTTGTAAATTTTTTTGTTAGTTAAAGTTTTAATTTCAATTTCAATACTTTTATCTGTTCTCATATCTTTACCATTGTTCCAAATTCCAGCTGCAAGATGCATTATTCCTATCTTATAATTTGGCAAATAAGGCTCTACAAATGTTTTCTGCTTTTCATCATACTTGGGAAGTAAATTGCTAGCAATCCAATTACAATTTAAAGGTAAAAACTCAGTTTCTAAATCATCAATATACACTGACATATTGATTGCTAAGCCTTCTGAACCAAAAATATTTCCTGCTTTCAAAGTTTTTGTCAAATTATTTTGCCAGTTACTCCAACCTTTTGAAGATTTTTCTAATGAGAAAACTCCGATATTTATATGAGGTGCAAATGCTAATTTTCTAGCTTTTTCATATCCTATACGAGATTTAACTGCGTGCTTAAAGTTTTGAGATTTTATAATTGCTAGTTTGCCAATTAACCAATTAACTTTCGAAGTTATTTTGTATCCAGGTCCAATTGTTTGCGTTATGCCTAGTTTTCCATCATTACAAGCTTTAAAATATAATTCTACACTATTCCAATCGTTGACCCAAGCATCACAATCTATCCATAAATATTTTTCAAAGTTGGGAAAATATTTTGGCAAGAATGCTCTTGATACTTGACTTTTTAACCATTCTTTACCTTTTATTTTATAATCTGGTACATCAATATCCCATTCTGCAGATTTAATTTCATCAACTTTATTTGACAACTTATCTTTTTGATCTTGAGTTAGTCCAGCGTCTAAAATACAAATTGAAACATTATTACTTCCTTCAAATCTTTTAATAGAGTTTACTAATTCATCTAATAATGGAAAATAATTAGCATCAGCTAATGAAACAATTGCATTTTTTTTCATCTATAATATATCTTCTAGTCCTTCATCTTTATCTGAAGTAATATTTTTATCTTTTTTAATTTTTTTATAATGAAAATAACTTATTGGTATTAAGCAAATATAAATCAACGAGCTTATAGCCAAAACTTTAAACGTATAAACTAATAAGGCGCCAAAAAATAAAACGATTCCAAATAATAAAAATTTTGTAAGAGATCTTTGTATAACAATTTTTTTAAATGAATATGTTGGGATTGT
>TARA_B100001057_G_scaffold453492_1_pt1 | contig 16751 bp, 15 predicted proteins | sample TARA_B100001057 | Tara Oceans TARA_B100001057 (sample SAMEA2621839) | marine metagenome | biome: marine biome (ENVO:00000447); feature: surface water layer (ENVO:00002042); material: "saline water (ENVO:00002010), including plankton (ENVO:xxxxxxxx)" | depth 5 m
AAGTAACGGGGTTTTGGGGCACCTGGCAACAGAACGCCCCTTTTTATTTATTAAATAATTTTATAAATTAAACTTATGTTTTTCGGTTTTATTACTTTATTTATAATTTTTCTTTTACATCAATATATAACTGCTTGGATCAAATATTATAATAGTACAGATGAAAGATTTGGAAATTCTGTTTGGCGTTGGTCATATGATTATCAAGTAAAAGGTATTAGGGATGTGTCTGATTTAGATGACAAAGAATTTGTAAGAAGAAGAAGGATTAGAAATAGAACTGTTTCATTTATGTATTGGAACTTTTTTATAGGTTTTACAGTTACAATGTATTTAGTAAGTGATGTACTTATGTTTATTTTAAATAATTAAAATTAGTACAAAAATTTCTTTAAATCTGGCTTGAAATAATTTGGACCTTTCATCACCTTGCCTTGCTCATTATAAATTGGTTTACCATCATCGCCTAATTTACTCATGTTTGATTTTTGAACTTCCTCAAAACAATTATCGAGATTAATGCCAAACGCATGTCCAGCACCGTAAGTAACATATAAAATATCTGTCAAGGCATCTGCTGCTTCTTTTAAGTCTTTTTTTGAAATAGCTTCTTTGAATTCATCAAGCTCTTCTTCAATTAAATTAATTCTTAAAGTATTAATTTTATCACTACTAAAACCCGGTTTTTTTTTAACTTCTTGACCGAATGTTGTCATAAACAATCCAACTTTCTCAAAATTTGACATAGCTCTCCTATATGATTCTTTTTATTTTTAATGTATAAGATAATTATAATTATCCAAATGAAATTTAGAAAAGAATACGATAGTATTGGAAAGATTAATGTTCCTAATGAAAAGTATTGGGGGGCGTCAACAGAAAGGTCGAAAAAATTTTTTGACATTGGAGAAGTTTATGTCCAAAAAATTTTAATAAAATCAATTGCAATTATTAAGAAGGCTGCAGCAATAATTCATAGGAGAGAAAAGCAGATTGGATCTAATATTGCGGCAGCAATCATAAAGGCTTCTAACGAAGTTATATCTGGCAAACTTGATGATAATTTCCCATTAAAAGTTTGGCAAACTGGTTCTGGCACTCAAACAAATATGAATGTAAATGAGGTAATTTCAAATAGAGCTATCAAATTTTTAGGAGGTAAATTAGGCTCAAAAAGACCTGTTCATCCTAATGACCATGTAAACAAGTCACAATCTACAAACGATGTATTTCCTACAGCTATGCATATAGCAATAGCTATTGAAACCAAAAATAAGCTACTGCCGAGCTTAAATCTTCTAAACAAAGAGCTTAAGATAAAAGTTAAAAAATTCAAAAATATCATAAAAGTCGGTAGAACTCATTTACAAGATGCAACACCTTTAACTCTTGGACAAGAATTCTCTGGTTATCAATCACAATTAGAAGATTGTATAAATAGAATAAATATATCTTTGAATGAAATATATTTCTTAGCCCAAGGAGGAACTGCTGTTGGCACCGGGATTAATACAAAAAAAAATTTTGACAAAAAAATTTGCAAAGAAATTAGTAAATTAACAAAAATAAGTTTTAAACCTTCGAAAAATAAATTTGCAGCTCTCGCAGCTCACGATTCTGTTGTTAATTTTTCTGGTGCACTAAATACAACAGCTGTATGTTTATTAAAAATTGCAAATGATATAAGATTTCTTGGATCTGGACCAAGGGCTGGTTATGGTGAATTAACTTTACCTGCTAACGAACCTGGTTCTTCAATAATGCCGGGAAAAGTAAATCCAACTCAATCAGAGGCAGTTACAATGGTTTGTGTTAAAGTAATTGGGAATCATACAGGCATCACTATTGCTGGGTCCCAAGGTCAATTTGAACTTAATGTATTCAAACCCTTAATTGCTTATAATATTTTACAATCTATAGATTTAATTTCTGATAGTTCTAAAAATTTTGCAAAATATTGTGTAAAGGGTTTAAAAGCAAATAAAGATAAAATTAAAAAAGATTTAGAAAATTCGTTAATGCTCATAACTGCCTTAGTACCAAAAATTGGTTATGATAAAGCTTCAAGTATTGCAAAAAAAGCTTTAAAAAATAATTCAACACTTAAAGCAGAGATAATAAAATCGGGGTTAATGGACAATAAAGGTTATGAAAAACTTGTAAACCCAAAGAAAATGATTCAGCCTGAATAAGTCGAAATTATTTTATTTGTAAAATTTTTAAATTCAATCCAATTTGAAATTTTAATACCACCGCTATTAAATTCATAAATTAATTCGTCAATCTGTTCAAATTCATTTTCCTTATAGTTATCATTTATTATTTTTAATATCTTTAAATCTGAATTAGTTAAATTTATTATTATCTCAAAATTTATTTTTTTTAAATTAATTCTATTTTTTTTTGGAATAACAAATTTATTGTTAAATTTTTTTAAATCATTTATGGTGAAATTAAAATTCCCCCTAAATATTAAATCATTATTGTCCTCATATAATGTCCCTTTTTCTAAATTTAAATTTGCGATTTTATCATTTATCAAATTGGAGAAACTTAAATCTAAAGTCTTACCTACGAAATTGGCATTTAAATTCAATTTATTAAAGAGAGGATTCTTTTCTAATTTTTTTACTTCAAAATTTATTTTACCATTAAAGTTCTCATTTAAAATGAAATCATTTGAAAAAATTTCTCTTAAAAAGATACTATTTGCAAATAGTTTTGTTAATTTAAGATTATCTAATGACGATTTAATGTTAAAATTAAATGGATCTGAGAAAATTTTTCCAGAAAAAGTAAGTTTATCATTTCCAATAAAAGAGTTATTCGAAATAAATTCTATTATATTATCTCTTAAATCGTAATTGATAACATACCTTGATCTATTTAAATATACTTGTAATTTATTTTTTTCTCCTTTGTTATCCATTTTTATAACGTTAGACATTTGTAATTTTATTTTTTTGAATTTTAAGTTTGTGGTTTGCTCTAATTTATTTTTATCTTGTTTCCATGATATATTAAATGGTATATTATAAATATCACCTTCTGATATTAGTATGTCTTGATTAATTTTATCGTTATGATTTATGTCTACTTTATTTAAATTTAGGAAAGTTATAGTCCCTTTGTTAATATCTTGGTAAAATAAATTGGCTCTTTTTATTGTTATAGGTCTTTCGCTAAAGCCTTTTCTAAAAAAAGATTTAAAAAAAGGGATATCAAATTTGTCGAAGAAAAAATTTGTTTGAATAAGTTCCACTGACTTTATTTTAAGATTCTTTTTTTTAAAAAAGTTATTTTGATATATATATATTTTAATTCTTTTAATTTCAGCAACCTCTTTTTGAAAATCCTTTTTTTTATTAAATATTTTTGCATTGTTTATTTGGAAGTGAGGTTTTGGAAGTATTGAATAATTTATTTCTGGTGTTAGTGCAAATTCTAAGTCATATTGTTTTTTTAATAAATTTGTAAAATAGTTTTGATCCGATTTATTGTGTAAAATACCAGGAAAAGACAAGTAAATAAGATAATAAAAAAAAATTATACTTATAAAAAAAATCAAATAATTAATTTTAAATTTTTTTTCATAAAACTGTTTAAATTTCTCTATTATTTTTTTTTTTATATTTACAAAATTTCTTAAATTTTTAATATATTCTATGAATCTGGTAATATCTTTGATTAAAATGTTCCTTTTAAAAAAGTTAGAAATTAAGTTTGATTTCAAATTAAAAATTTTCATTATGTTTGAAATGATTTATATTAGTTTAATTATAAATTAAAATGACAAAACTTGAATATTTAGAAAATTTAAACAAATCTCAAAAGGAAGCAGTATTATACATCGCGGGACCATTATTAATTGTTGCTGGAGCGGGATCTGGAAAAACTAAAGTACTTACATCTAGGATAGCGCATATTTTAAAGGAAAATAAAGCATTCCCTAATGAAATACTATCGGTAACTTTTACAAATAAAGCTGCCCGAGAAATGCAAAATAGGGTATGTAAAATTCTTAATCATAAAGAGGTAGGATTACCATGGTTGGGCACATTCCACTCAATATGTGCGAAAATTTTACGAAGACACGCTAAGGCGGTTAATTTAAATCAAAATTTTACAATTATAGATCAAGACGATCAATTAAGACTAATTAAGTCAATTTGTAACGCAGAAAATATTGACATAAAAAAAATTTCACCGAATTTTATAATTTCTTTAATTAATAAGTGGAAGAATTTAGGGTGGTACCCAGAAAACGTAATATTAAAAAAAAGTGATACTCTTGAAAAAAATTTATTAAAAATTTATGAGATTTATCAAACAAAACTTATTGATCTTAACGTATGTGATTTCGGAGATTTAATTTTACATTGTGTTTCTATTTTCGAGAAAAATCATGATATAAATGAAATGTACTCTAAAAATTTTAAATATATTTTAGTAGATGAATATCAGGATACAAATTTTATTCAAAGTAAATGGTTAAAACTTTTAACAAAAAATCACGACAATATTTGTTGCGTGGGTGATGACGATCAATCTATTTATAGTTGGAGGGGCGCAGAGATAAAAAATTTTTTAGAATTTGATAAAATATTTAAAAATACTAAAGTTATTAAGCTTGAGGAAAATTATAGATCTACTCAAAATATCCTTAATGTTGCTTCGGAATTGATATCTAATAATGAAAATAGATTAGGAAAAAAACTTAATTCAAATAAAAATCAAGGAGAATTAATTAAATTAAATTGCTTTAAAAACGGTAAAGATGAAGCGACGGGTGTTTCTAAAATCCTTGAAAATGAAATTTCTAAAAAATATAAATTAAACGATGTTGCTATATTAGTTAGAGCAATTTTTCAAACTAGAGAATTTGAAGAAAGATTTCTTAAAATTGGATTACCATATAGAATATTGGGTGGGGTAAAATTTTACGAACGTGCTGAAATAAAAGATTGTATAGCATATCTTAGAATCGTTTATCAAAACAAAGATGACTTAGCTTTTGAAAGAATTGTAAATGTGCCCAAAAGATCAATAGGTGATACCTCGTTTAGAATGATAAGCGAACATGCAAAAAAAAATAGTTTAACTTTTGAAAAATCAGCAAAAAATTTAATTAGTTTGAATAAAATAAAACCCAAAACAAAAATAGGTTTATTAAGTTTTTTGAATTTATTGGAAAAGTGGAGAGATGATTATTTCAATAAAAAAATTGGTCATGTAAAATTACTACAATTGATATTAGATGAATCTGGTTATTCATTATTATTGAAAAATAAAAAAGATCTAGAAAATGAAAATAGACTAGAAAACATTAAAGAACTTTTAAATGCGATGAAAGATTTTGATAATTTAGAAAGTTTTTTAGAACATGTGTCTCTTGCTACATCAACAGATAATGATTGGGATGGTGAAAAAGTAAATTTAATGACTATGCATGCATCGAAAGGTCTTGAGTTTGATGCTGTTTTTCTGCCAGGTTGGGAGGAAGGACTATTTCCCCATCAAAAATCAATGGATGAAAAAGGGCAACAAGGTTTAGAAGAAGAAAGAAGACTTGCATATGTTGGTATTACTAGGGCTAAATACGAAGTATATATATCATTTTCACTTAACAGATTTTACCAAGGAGATTGGATAGATAATATTTCATCAAGATTTGTTGATGAACTACCTGAAAAATATATTAAAAAAGTCAATAGTTACGAGAGAGAAGAAGATGAGTTTTTCGACTTTAATCAAGATCAAGATAATGAGGAAGACGTATACAGAAGTCCAGGCTGGTTAAGATATCAAAAACGTTTGAAATGATTTCTACAAAAATTAAGAAGTTAAGACAAAAATTTTCGAAATATAATATTGATGGATATATTGTGCCTAAAAATGACAACTATTTTAACGAATATTCATTTCCTGATAGATTAAAGTTTATATCTGATTTTGATGGATCGGCAGGACTAGCTGTTATTTTGTGTAAAAAAAATTATCTATTTGTAGATGGGAGATACACGATACAAGCCAAATCCCAATCTGGCAAAAACTTCCATATTATTGAGATACACAAAAAAATGCCCTGGGAAGCTTTAAAGCATAGGATCAAATTAGGCTACAATCCATATTGTTTTACAGGTATGAGTTTAAAGAAACATTTTAAAAATTATTTTACGTTAATACCAATATATACAGATTTAGTCAGAACCATAAAACCAAAAAAAATTATTAATAAGTTTTATTTTTTAAAGGATTATATTTCAGGGGAAAATTCTAAAAATAAAATTAAGAGAGTCGTAAATTTCCTTAATAAAGATAATTCAGATTGTCTTTTTATAACAGCGCCTGAAAACATTGCTTGGTTATTGAATATGAGAGGTAGAGATAATCCGTACAGTCCAGTTCCTAATTGTAGGATAATTTTAAAAAAAACTGGCGAAATATATTTGTTTACAAAAAAATCAAAAATAAAAGACTTACTAACAAGAAATAATTCTTTGAAAATTAAATTAATAGACGAAAATAAAATTAGTACTTTTTTAAAAAATTTTGATACCAGAAAGATAATCTTAGATAAATTAAGTTGTTCTTTAGCTTATGAAAATTTATTAAAAAGTAAAATTAATATATCAAATAAAAATGACCCAATCTATAATATGAAATCCATAAAAAATAATATTGAAATTAGCAATATTATTAAGTCGCATATTTTTGATGGAGTAGCAGTAACTAAATTTTTGTACTGGATTAAAAAATGCAAAAAAAACGTTACAGAATTAACAGCTGAAAAGAAGTTAGAATATTTTAGGAAAAAAAATCAAAACTATCTATATCCAAGTTTTAATACAATTTCTGCATCAGGGCCAAATGGTGCTATTATTCATTATAGAGCCACTAAAAGCTCAAATAGACTAATCAAAAAAAAAGATATTTTCTTATTCGATTCAGGAGGTCAATATAAATATGGGACAACTGATGTTACAAGAACAATAAGTTTAAAAAAACAAACTAAAAAAATTAAAGATATTTTTACTTATGTTTTAAAGGGTCACATAGCTGTTGTTAGTGCTAATTTAAATAAAATAAAAAACGCAAATTTATTAGATAATTTAGCTAGAAAATTTCTAAATAAAAATGGGTTAGATTACCCTCATGGCACTGGACATGGGGTAGGTTTTTTTCTTAATGTGCATGAGGGTCCTGTAGCAATATCTAAAGGTTATAAGGTGATGATTAAACCAGGACAAGTAATGAGCAACGAACCAGGATTTTATAAAAAAGACAAATTTGGTATTAGATTAGAAAATATGATTTATGTTAGACAGTTAAAAAGTAAAATATTTTTTAAAAATTTAACGATGGTTCCATTTGATAAAGATTTAATAAATATTAATCTTCTTACTGATAAGGAAAAGAATTATTTAATTAATTACAATTTGGAAATTTACTCAAATATTCAGAAATACTTAACTTATAAAGAAAAATTTTGGTTATTATCTCAATTTTGAAATTTTTTCAAAATCTGTCTGGTTCAATACTTTGACTTTCAAATCATTAGCCATTTTAACTTTTCTTGATGTGGGTTTTTCACCTGCAATCAAATAATCTAGCTTTTTGGAGACATTGCTTACGATTTTTCCACCATTATTTTCAACAATTGATTTAGCCTCTGCTCTACTAATATTATTTAACTTTCCAGTAAACATTAAAATTTTATCAGAAAATACCCCCCCTTTTTTTTTAATAATATTCTTTTCAATAATTAAAATTTTACTTAAAGATGAAATAACTTTTATATTTAGATTATTTTTAAAGAAATTTTTTAAAGAAGTAATTTGTGTATCTCCGATGCCATCAATATTAGATAAATCCTCAATATTTTTTTGGTCCTTTAATTTAATAAAATTGGAATAGTTAACTAAAAATTCTGATATTAACTTTGCATTTTCTTGACCTATGTGTCTAATACCAAGAGAATAAATAAATTTATCTAATTTCAATTTTTTCGATTTATTAATTGAGTTCTTTAGGTTTTCTGCTGATTGAGAACCCCAGCCTTCTAGTTTAGAAATTGTTTCAAAGTTTAAATTAAATATATCGTTAGGAAGTTTTATAAATTTTAAATCCCAAAATTTTTCAATTACTCTTTTTCCAAGTCCTTCAATGTTTAATGCGTCTTTAGAGACAAAATGTTTTAATTTTTCAATAGATATCTTCTCGCATCCAAATCCCTCATTGCTACACCTTCTAACTGCATCAACTTTTTTTGTAATAGTATTATAATCTTTAATAGTTTTAGATCCACATGATGGACATTTGTTTGGAAATATATATTTTTTTGACTCTAATGATCTTAATTTTTTATCAACCGAAATTACGTGTGGAATTACATCACCAGCTCTTTCAATTTTTACAGTATCACCTATTCTTATATCTTTTCTTATTATTTCATCTTCATTGTGTAAAGTTGCATTAGAAACCATTACACCGCCTATGTTAACAGGTTTGACTTTCGCAACCGGCGTTAAAGCACCGGTTCTTCCAACCTGAATATCAATGTCAATAATTTTAGTGACTGAATAATTAGCAGAAAATTTATGTGCAATAGCCCATCTGGGTGCTGTAGCCATAAAACCCAATCTTTTTTGTAATCTAAAGTCATTAACTTTATACACAATGCCATCAATATCATATTTTAAATTAAATCTTTTTTTTTCAATATCAAAATGGTACTTAACTAAATTATTAACGCCTTTAATTGTTTTATTTAATTCAGAAGTTTTAAAATTCCATTTATCTAAATCTTTTATAAAATCACTTTGTTTTTTTGATTTCATATCTGAAGTAAAACCAAAGGTATAAGCAATAAATTTTAATGGTATTAATTTGGTTTTCTCTGGATCTTTTTGCCTTAATGATCCTGAAGCTGCATTTCTTGGATTGGCAAAATCTTTTTCGATCTTTTTAAAATCATTTGTTTCTATGAAAACTTCACCTCTTATATCAATTTCCTCAGGAAAATCTGGGTGAGAAATATTCAATGGAATATCTTTAATCGTTTTTAAATTTTCGGTTATATCTTCACCTTCTTCCCCATCACCTCTAGACAGACCTCTTATTAATTTCCCATTCTTGTAATTAAGTGAAGCAGAAATGCCATCTATTTTTGGTTCAGCGCTATATTCAAATTCATGATTTTTATCTAACGCTAGAAAATTAATATTTTTTTTTTGAAAATTAATTAAATCATCCTGATTAAATGCATTTGATAATGATAACATTTTTACTTTATGTTTATATTTCTCAAATTTTTTTGATGGCTTATACCCAACTTTAACACTTGGTGATTTTAAATTAGAAAATCCATAATTTTTTTCTATTCCTAAAATTTCACTTTTAAGTTCATCATATATTTTATCTGAAACTAGGGGTTTTTGATTTTGATAATAATGTTTATTATATTTTTCTAATAATTCTAATTTCTTTTTATATTCTTTAAATAACGAACTTTTCATTTAATTAATAAAGAAGTTTTTTAAATTTTTGAAAAATTCCCTCTTTTTCTTTTTTTATTTCTAGCTTAGACTTATAATTCTCATTGAAAATTTTATAACTTTTTGAATACCATTCGCTTGATTGGTAATTGTATCCTAATAATGAAGCATATTTTTGGGACTCTTCTATTAAGCCTAATTTATAATGTAATTCAACTAATCTATGAAGAGCTTCATCAATAAAAGAAGTCTCATCATATTTGTCAACTACGTTTTTAAATCGGTTGATCGCTGCAATCCATTTTTTTTTCTTTATGTAATAAACACCTATATACATTTCTTTAGATGCAAGATAATCTTGTATTAAATTTAATTTATATGTTGCATCTAAAGCAAAATCAGTATTGGGATAATTTTTTTCAATAAATTTAAATTTTTCCTCAGCCATTATCAATGGTCCTAAATCTTTTTTTTCATCAACAATTTTTTCATAATATACCATTCCTAATAAGTAATGAGCATATGGAACATTTTTTTCGTTAGGGTAAACTTTTAAAAATCTATTAAGCTCATATTCTGCATCATAGTAATAGTCCTGAGAGTAGTATGCATATGCGGCCATAAGTGCTGCTCTTGGAGCCCACTCGGACTGCGGATATAAAAGTTCGGCTTCATTAAATTTTTTTGCAGCAAATAGTACGTCTCCACTTTCCAATTCTTGGTAACCTTCTTTAAAAGCTTCTATCATTTGTGTTTCTATATTTTTTTCCTTTACAATTGAAACCCTTTCATCCTTTGAGCAGGATATTAATATTAAAATTATTAATGATAAAATAATTTTATTCAAAAATTTCATTTTTAAATTATTAACAGATTAACCTTAAAGCTTAAATATTTATGCTGAATTTTTTAGAGGATTTTTTACTAAAAATGAATGTGGTATATTTTTTTCTTTTAGTTCAATTATTGAAAAATTCTCATTATTGCTTAATAAATCTCTTAAGCCCAGATTTGTAACATTATGACCACCCTGACTTGAGGTAATCTTTCCTACCATTTTATAACCTGCAAGGTAAATATCACCTAAACAGTCTAAAATTTTGTGATTTACAAATTCATTTTCATTTCTTAATTTTTCTGGATTTAAAATTTCATTACCTTTTAAAACTATTGCATTATCTAAACTGCCACCTTGGGCTAATCCCATTTTTTTTAACTTTTCTACATCCTCAAATAAACAAAATGTTCTAGACTCATACATATCATTTAAATCGTCCATATATATGTTCTTAATATTTCTCTGATTTAATATAGAATTTTGTTTAAATTTTATTTCAAAATCTATTTCTAAACTTATTTTGTTTGGTTCAAAACTAATGAATTTTTCTCCGTCTGAATGAACAACTTTTTTATTAATTTTTATAATTCTTATTGGTTGATCGCTCACTTTAAAACCTACATTTTGAATACTTTCCACAAAATTTTTTGCAGAACCATCCATTATTGGTAGCTCCTCTGAATTTAAATCAATTAAAAGATTGTCAATTCCTAATCCGCATAAAGCTGCCATTAAATGTTCTACCGTGGAAACACTTACACCATTTTCATTAGTAATTTTAGTGCAGTATGAAGCACTTGATACATTAAATACATTTGGATAAATAATATTATGATTTTTTAAATCGGACCTTTTGAAAATTATCCCAGTGTTAGGAGAGGCTGGGTATAGCCTCATTTTAACATTCTTACCAGAATGTAAACCTACCCCAGTAAATTCTAAAAAATTTTTAATTGTTTTTTGATTCAATACTGACATATAAGTTTTATAAATGCTAAATAATTGGATGCAAAAACAAGTATTGTTACAAAACAATACAGATAATTAATCAAAAAAGTTAAATATTCTGTCAAATATTATACTTTTACTTTGATCTATCTCTTGTATTTTTATCTCTGATTTATTTACTCCACTTAACACTTTTTTTGCAGATATGCACATAGTCTTGTCATCATCATATAAAAAATTCTTTGCATATTCGAAGGATACGATCTTATTAATTTGAATTTTACACTCTTTAAATAGATTGCTCACTTTATTTATTAAATCTTTGTCTAAACATATTACTTCTATTTCTAAAATAATTTTTTTAAATTTTATATTACTTGGCATATTGTTATAGTTTTTACCATCGATTATATATTTATTAATTATTATGTGAATTATCGACAAGCTTTTTTCGTGATTAACAAAATATTGAGTACCAATCTTAACCAAATTAGAAACAACCTTTTCGTCAAGTTTTTTTTCATCGAAAGTATTCTTTGTACTAAATAAAATACTTTGATAAGTTTTTGACTTTATCGATATATTGCCTTTAGTTAAAAATATACCTAAACTTTTCTCAAATCTTCTGATATTATTTTTTAGCAAATTTGATATTATCTTAAAATTTAAATTATTATTTAACGAATCAGGAATTTCAAAGTTTATAGATTGTTTAAAATAGTTTTTTTCATTTTCAAAAAAACATATATAAATTTTATTATCAGAAATTCCAAAATAAAAATCTTCATAATCTGAATTACTCATATTTAATTATTCTATTATTGATTCTCAAATCTATAGTCTTAGAATTAACAAATTTTTTGTTATTTAACAAATCACTACCATAATTAATTATTTCCATTGAATAATTTATTGGGAATCGTATTAGCAGTTGATTTTTTAGTTTAATATCAAATCTTCCACTTTTAAAAAAAATAATATTTTTGATATTATTATAATCAAATTTTGATGATATTAGTAAATTTACTACCTCAAAGATATAACTTATATTTTCAGACCCTCTTACGACCGGGAAATTATTTTCATTAATTTCAATATCTAATATTTTACCATTATCTCCCAAAACAATTTTATTATTTTGATTTTCTATAATACTAATTGGTTTTGCTGGAATAAAACTGATTAATAATTTATTTGGATAAATTTTTTTAACAATTAATTCTTTTGTATCATTTCTATCAATTAATTTTTTGAAATTTTTTTTACCTAAAAAAATGATATTTTTATCAAATATAGCTTGAATGTCCTCTTTAATAAATTTATTTTTTTCTGCGGAGAAACCATTAACTTGTATATTTTTTATTATAAATATATTTTTATAATTATAATTATAGTTATTTACTGAAGTTAATATTAATATTAATACAATATATAAAATAAAATTTAATTTTTTACCTTTTTTTAGAAGCATCTTTTATCATCCAATTGATCAAAGATCTAAAATCTATATCTCTGTGAGCAGCAATTTCTGGAACTAATGATAAGTTGGTCATTCCTGGTTGAGTATTGAGCTCTAATAAATAAAACTTATTCTTGTAGAACTTAAAATCAGATCTAGTTACACCTCTGCAATTTAACAACTTATGTGCTTTTAAAGCAATATTATTGACTTTATCATAATCTTTTTTATTTAATTTTACAGGAATTATATGTTCGGTTTTTGCATTGATATTATATTTTGCCTTATAATCATAAAATTTTCTTTTAGGCTTAAGTTCTATAGCTCCTAATTTTTTATCTCCCATTATTGCAACCTGTATTTCTCTGCCAGGAATAAATTTTTCGATTATAATTTCTTTATAATTTTGCATTTTTTTTAATTTTTTTATTAATGATAATTTATTATCACAAATAAATACATCTAAGCTAGACCCCTCATTTATTGGTTTAATTACAACTGGATAATTTAAATATTTTTTAACAATATCGAAATTGGTTTTTTTATTATTATTTGTAATTTTGACGTATTTAGGAGTTAATATTGCATTTTTTATAAAAATTTTTTTTGATATCTCTTTATCCATTGCTGACATAGACGAAATTACTCCTGAATGGGTATATTTTATGTTTAGAGATTCCAAAACTGTTTGAATGTAACCATCTTCGCCAAATCTGCCGTGTAGAGCATTAAAAATTACATCTGGTTTAAAATATTCAACTATTTTTAAGAAGTTGTAGCGGGGGTCGCAAAACTTTACTTTATATAAACCTTTTAAAGATTTAATAACCGCTTTTGCAGATTTAAGACTTATTAATCGCTCTTTAGAATATCCTCCTCCTAAGACTAAGATTTTTTTTTTCATACTAGTTAACAATCTCCAGTTCCAACTCCAGGTTTATTCCAGTTTTTTCTTTAACTGTTTTTTTAACGTAATCAATTAAGTTATACATATTTTCATATGTTGCGTTTTTGGAATTAATAAAAAAATTACTGTGCTTATCTGATATTCTTGCGTCTCCAAAGCTTATTTGACAATCAACATTTTCCTTAATGAGCTCCCAAGCTTTTTTTTGAGATTGGCTTTTTGGATTTTTGAAAGTACTTCCTCCTGTTTTAACACTCAAGTGTTGAGTATTTTTTTTTTTTCCTTTAATTTAAAGATTTTTTCCTCTATTTTTTTTCTATCACCTTTATAAGATTTAAAAGAAGCGCTCAAAAAAATAAGGTTTTTAGGTAAATCGGTTTTTCTGTAATCAAATTTAATATCCCTTGAATTTATAGTAAAAACCCTACCATCAAAGTCCATTACTTGAACTGAAAGAAGCACATCTTTGAATTCGGTATTAAAACATCCAGAATTCATTCTGATTCCACCACCTATAGATCCTGGAATACATGATAAAAATTCAAGTCCAGCTAAATTATTATTACATGCAAAATCTGAAACATTTTTATCAATGATTGAGCAACCGGCGATGATAATATTGTCTTTAGTTAGAGATATCTTATTAAAATTTTTACCTAATTTAATAAAAATTCGTTTTTGAATATTTTCTGAAACTAATAAATTTGAGCCTGCACCAATAACAAAAAAATTTTTATCCTCTTTTTTCATGCATAATAGAAAATCTCTTAGTTCTGCCAATGTTTCTGGGACAAAAAAAATTTTTGCATTTCCACCAATATTAAGCCAAGTGTGATTTTTTATACTGTAGTCGTGTCTTATTTTACCTTTTATATTTATTTTCATTCTGTCTAAATCTTTGTTCATTATTTTTTCATTAATCTGGGCAATTCTTTAATCCAATTTGATATGGACCCAGCCCCCATACCAATAGCTATATATTCAGCTTTTAAATATTGTTTTAAAAAATTAGCTAATTCTCTCTGATTATTTACAAAGAAAACCTGAACTTTAGATTTTTTTGTAATTTGATCAGCAAAATTATAATAATTTAGATCCAATTTTAAATTTTCACCCGCTTTATAAATAGGACACAATATTACGGACTTTGCTTTTTTAAATGAGAAACAAAACTCTTTTTTTAAGTCGTTTAATCTAGAAATTCTGTGTGGTTGAAATATACATATTATTTTTTTTTCTTTATAACTATTACTAATACCTTCAATTACTTCTTTTATTTCTGTTGGGTGATGAGCATAATCATCGTAAATATCAGCACCATTATAATTAAATATTTTATTAAATCTTCTCTCTACCCCCTTAAAATTTTTTAAACTATCTCTTAAAATTTTAGGTGAAATACCAATAAAATATGAAATAGCTATGGCGGCTGTTGCATTTTTAATATTATGAACGCCTATCAAAGGTATGTTTAATTTTTTCAAAATATACTTTTTTTTATTGGGTAAATTCATTTCAACATCAAAAAATGATTTATTTTTTTGAAATACAATATTCTTAATTTTGAAATTCGATTTTTTGTTTAATCCGTAAGTAAGTATATTTTTAATTTTACTTTTTTTGTAAACATCTCTGGTATTTTTATCATCTATACAAATGAAAGTTTTACCAAAAGACGGTACATTTAGCATAAATTTTACAAAATGTTTTTTTAAATCATCAATAGACTTATAGTAATCCATATGTTCTCTATCGATGTTTGTCACTACAGCATATGTTGATGGAACTTTTACAAAACTTCCATCTGACTCGTCTGACTCTAAAATACACCATTCACTTTTTCCAAGTTTGGCAGAATTTCCAAAAGAGTTAATTACCCCACCATTTATTATGGTAGGATCTAATTTTGCTTTAGCAAAAATAGAGGCTATCAAAGATGTGGTAGTAGTTTTGCCATGAGATCCTGATACAACTATATTTTTTTTTAATGAAGTTATGTGCGCCAACATATCTCCTCTTTTATAAACAGGTAAATTTTTTCTTTTTGCCTGCTTAATTTCTACGTTGTTATTTTTGATAGCTGAAGAAATTACTAATATTGTTGCTTTTTTAATATTTGACGAAGAATGTCCTAAAAAAAACTTAATATTATTTTTTTTAAGTCTTTCTACATTTTTATTGAGTGATTTATCGCTGCCTTGTATTTTAAAACCTAAGCCTTTCATAACTAATGCCAAACCACTCATTCCAATTCCACCTATCCCAACAAAATGTATTATTTCAGATTTAGCTAAATTAATGTTCATTTTAAAATAAAATTTTTGAATTTTTTTGAATTATAATACCAATCATATTTTTTGTGAAAATCACGCATATTCTTTTTTTTTTGAAACAATAATTTTTTATTTTTAATCAAATTCATAATAAATTTATATAAAAAATTTTCTGCAATCTCATTTTCTCTAATTAACCAACCTAAGTTCTTTTCTACATAATATTTTGCATTATAAAATTGATGATCATCTTTAGCAAACGGGTAGGGTATTGCTAAAAAAGGTGTCTCTAAAAATACTAATTCATTGATAGTAGATGCTCCAGATCTTGTTATTGCAAAATTACACTCTTTAATAATTCTATGTAAATTATTTGTATAAGAAAAGACTTCAAAATTTATATTATTTGAAAGGTAAAATTGTTTCAATTTTTTTAAATTTTTTTTACTTGTTTGATGAAAAATTTTAATTTTAATTTTTTTAGACAATTTTATTAAATCTTCATTAAATAAACTATCAAATTTTCTTGCACTTTGGCTACCGCCAATTATTAATAGGGACAAACTTTTTATTTTTTTTTTAAGTCTATCTTTTGATAAAAAAATTTTTTTTCTAATTAAAGGTTTGATGACAAAATTTTTATGATTCATTTTATTAGGTAAATTTTTTATTTTTTTTCTGTATGTGAAAATTTTTTCACAATAATTTAACAAAAATAGGTTTGCCCTGCCTAAGACTAAGTTTGGTTCGAATAAAAATATCTTTGTATTTAAAAACCTGGCAGCCAAACAAATAGGCAATGACATATAGCCACCAGTAGAAATTAATA
>TARA_B100001057_G_scaffold462825_1_pt1 | contig 16745 bp, 23 predicted proteins | sample TARA_B100001057 | Tara Oceans TARA_B100001057 (sample SAMEA2621839) | marine metagenome | biome: marine biome (ENVO:00000447); feature: surface water layer (ENVO:00002042); material: "saline water (ENVO:00002010), including plankton (ENVO:xxxxxxxx)" | depth 5 m
GAGCAAAGAGTGTCACAGGTGAGTATGACAAGTTTGGTAGCATGGCATTGGATTATGCTGTGGGCAAGAAAGTGGACATGTTGGCTCTCAAGAAACAACTTTACCTAGCAATGAACACAGTTAACCTACTAGAAGGTCTGAGATTCTACATATCGTTTGCCTGCACATTCGCATTTGGTGAACTGAAACTCATGGAAGGTTCAGCAAAGATACTTTCATTGATAGCAAGGGACGAAGCAACACACTTGAACCTTTCCACACACGTGATCAAGGCATGGCAAAAAGGTGATGATCCGGAAATGACCAAGGCCATGAAAGGCACAGAGAAGACAGTGATACAGATGTTCAAGGACTGTGTCGAAGAAGAGAAAGCATGGGCCAAGTACCTTTTCAAAGATGGTTCTATAATAGGACTCAATGAGAAACTGTTGGGCAACTACGTTGAATGGATTGCCAACAAGAGACTGAGAGCACTGGGATATGATCCACTATACGACATATCAGCATCAGCAAACCCACTTCCATGGACGCAACACTGGCTATCATCAAAAGGTATGCAGGTGGCACCACAGGAAACAGAAGTAGAGTCATACATAGTTGGCGGCATCAAACAGGATGTCAAGAAAGGTCAATTCAGCAAGTTCAAACTTTAGAATTTATACACATGGATAGTAAAGATTACAAACCGGTCAACACGAACAAGGTTAAAGAGAATTCTTCTCCATTCAAAGGTCCATTGGGATGGTTGGACAACAGACTCCCTATATTCAGAATGTTCAAACATGAGTACTTGGACTTCCAGGTACCAAAGAATCTAAATTACTTTTGGAGTTTTGGGGCGATACTAACATTTACTTTGCTCGGTTTGATAGCCACAGGCCTGGTGTTAGGAATGCATTACAAACCTAGTGTCGCAGAAGCATTTGATAGTGTTGAGAAGATAATGAGAGATGTAAATGGTGGTTGGTTGTTGCGATACGCACACATGAATTTGGCATCATTCTTTTTTATTGCGGTCTATATCCATATGTTCCGCGGATTATACTTTGGTTCGTACAAAGAACCAAGGCAGTTGATGTGGATATTTGGAATCATTATATATTTTTTAATGATGGCCACTGCTTTCCTTGGATATGTTTTACCATGGGGACAGATGAGTTATTGGGGAGCAACCGTAATCACAAGTCTATTCGGAGCCATACCTCTAGTTGGAGACTCGATAGTTACATTATTGTGGGGCGATTACTCTGTCGGCGATGCCTTCCTTAATAGGGCATTTATACTGCATTGGCTGATTGCTTTCATTATAGTTTTGGTTGTTGTATTTCATGTCATTGCTTTGCACATGACTGGATCAAACAATCCCACAGGTGTTGAACCAAAGGACACTAGGGACACGGTATCATTCCACCCGTACGTCACTATGAAAGACATGTACGCCTTCTTGGTTTTCCTATTGGTGTTCATGGCATTTTTGTTGTACATGCCAAACATACTGGGACATCCTGACAACTACATAGAAGCCAATCCAATGGTAACACCAGCACACATTGTACCAGAATGGTATTTCTTACCATGGTATGCAGTGCTTAGAGCGATTCCTGACAAACTGGGAGGTGTAATTGCTATGGTATCTGCCATAGGTGTAATGGCCTTGTTACCTTGGCTTGACACCAGCAAAATTAGATCTTCGATTTACAGGCCAATATGGAAACAGTTTACTTGGTTCGTGGTAGGCGATTTTTTCTTGTTGATGTACTGTGGAGCCATGCCAGCGGAAGGCCTATGGATTTTGTTGAGCAGAATAGGTACTGGTTATTGGTTCCTTTATTTCCTAGTGCTGGCCCCCGTCGTGGGATGGCTTGAAAAACCCCAATTGATACCAGACGCTATACACCTTGCAGATAAGAAAAAATAGCAATTTTTGGCATCCATAAATACTTGTATGCCAGCAATATCAAGAGACATAAGAGATTTAGCCAAGACAGGACATGCCTGTACAAAGTTCATAGGTTGTAAAGCCACAGCAAGGTCGGTGTTCGCCAATGGTTCAAAAGTGTTAAGGCCCGGTGACCCATTGCTACCCCACACCATTCTTGTGTGTTGTCCACTGAGATGTGAAGGACATCCTGCCGTGATCAACGCAGGATCACGAACAGTTTTCGCAGAGGGCATTCCGGTGGCCAGATTGGGAGACTCCGCAGACTTTGGAGCATTGATACAAGGTTCGGATAACGTATTCGCAGGATAGCCCATGACAGTAAACAAAGGATTAGCATCACTGGCGGACAATCAACCAAACTTCTCCAACCAGGCATTGGAGAACGCAATCGGCACACTGAAAGTTGGGTGGGTAACAAAAAGTTTTGAATTGGACTCTGTGATAGCCAGTAATGGAGTTCTCACAACATCGCAGAAGAATGATTTGAAAGATGACATCAACAATGTCACACACCTGAACTTGGGAAGGACTTTGGGAGATCTGATTAGGCACACTGCAACGATCATTGACGGCTCGATAATTCCAGGCAACCCTGACATATCATCTGGCCCTAACGGACAGGGCACTTTTATAGAAATCCTAGGATCTGTGCAGGGACTTCAGATAACAATCCCATCACTCTACGGCGTGCCAGCATCAGACAAATCGAGGTCAGTAAATGATCACCTTGGCATATTGAATAACATCTTCCTCGAGACCGAAGATAGTTCAGTCCCTGTGTTCACATCGCTGTTAGAATCTATAAATTTTATCGTTACAGCGGATTTGGCCACGGAGACGGCATTGGAGACGGCATACGACAATCTCAAAGCATTTATTAACAGCGTGGAAGCGGACTCCACAGACTTCCAACAAACGCTCGACGGATTTGCCACAGCAGTGGCAACGGCACACACTAATTTTAACAATGCACTGGCGGCAGAGCCTTTGCTAACACACAAGAACAATCTCATAGCACAGAGAGAAAAGATCAATGTCCAGTTGTCTTTAGAGAACAGCAACATTACAGGACTAAGGACGTATCTTGAGTCATTGTCTAACAACCTAGCATTTACGTCCATGGCGTCTGACCCAACGTTGAGAAGACTGATGACCAAGGTTGCTCAGAACAAGCAATGGCAGACCTACTTTGAGAACTATGAGAACGAACAGGCCAACATGAATCCCCTTTACACGACAAGCACAGACTTAGACAAGAGTGCTCTGATTGATCAAATTTACGCCAACTCGGGACTACCCGATGTTTTGGAGTCAGTGGATCTTGTGGCTGTGGCGGAAAAGGCACAGAGAGATAACCGGATCGACACAGCAGGGTTCGACAGTCTGACCGAATCACAGATCATAACCAAGGCCTGTGATCAGTTGGGTATAACAACTGCCAACCGAGACATCTTTGGTTTGAGTGAATCGTTACTGAACAGCATGAATCAACATGATAAAGATGAGATAGCAAGGCAATTGGACGCTAACGAATCAGCAAACACCATAAGTTAATGTTTAAAGAAGTAATAGGCGACTGGCCCTTGTATGACAAATTCATACTGACTTCGTGTGATGAGTCCTATCTCAACAGATACTTTCCAAGATTCTATAAATCCTTTACACAAAAATGGCAACTACCCATACATGTACATGTAGTAGATCCATCTGCCCTTTCATTGCAAAGGCTACAAAAACTTCAAGTGTCTCACACATACTGTGAAACGAACGACAGCATACTGAAATGGCCATACTCATACGTGACCTACTGTCAAGCACAACGTTTCATAGTATTGGGACACAAAGTACAGGCCAAACAGCACGTGATAGTAGCCGATGTAGATTCGTATGCATTGAAACAACCAAGTGAATCTCAGCGTCATCACCTCTTGAAAGACATGGCATTCACTACGTACAACGACAGACTGATGGCCACGTTCTGTCATTTCCATCCAAGCAGAAGAAGTGAAGCACTGCGGGCCGCCGAACAAATGACTGAAAGCATCAAGCACACAGACATGATAGGAGTTGATCAAAAAGTCATTAAGAAGTTTTTTGGTAATCTGCCTTACACGGAACTCAAAAATAGCCTATGGATCAGGCACAGAGATATCAAGACAGAGCAGGACAGGCTGGAGCATCTGGATTGCCTTGTGTATCATGAGAAAGGGACTAGAGGCAAGAACAGAACAGTGGAGACAACATGGACAGATATAGGGTTATAGAAAAATTTGCAAGGCAAAACAACTGGACACAAGGCCTAGAACTGGGTGTATGGGTCGGGGTGACCACGTTCTGGTTAATGAAGAACACAAACGTGAACATGACCTGTGTGGACGCCTGGGAGGTGCAGGACGACAACCCCGAGTACGACTGGCAGTACAACAAGAAGCCTGTGTTCAAAGGCGGGAAACTATTACGCCTAGAGGAATTCAAACACCAAGGACAGATATGGAATCATAATGCTAATGAACAGAGATTCCGTGCAGATGCTGAACAGTGGAGAGACAGGATCAAAATTATCAAGGGAAGATCATTAAATGTACTAGATCAGATACCAGATGACAGCATGGACTTCATATTCCATGATTCTGATCATTCATATCCCTTTGTTAAGAACGAGATCCAGGCATTCCTGCCTAAACTTAAATCAGGAGGTTACTCCATGGGAGATGATCATAACTGGACACCTGTGGCACAGTCTGTAGACGAAGCATTCAAAGGAAAGTACAAGGTTACCGGCAAGGATGTTTGGTACGCTGTGAAGGATTAATCCTCTGTCTTTTTGCAACCTATCTCAATACTTTCATAGGGTTCATTATACATTGAGAATATGTCAGTCATTCCATAGAAACGGAACTCAGCATCTCGTTCACATTCATTTAATGTCTGGTATGTGACATTATCGCTATCATCGAAGTTAGTGCATTGGACTTCGCCGTTGACGAGAATACACATCACCATGAAAAGTTTATACATAATAATAGTTATGGCCCGTTCTGTTGCAAGGTGGGCCAAACCCCTGAAATTATTGGTTATTACGCCGCTAATCTCAATTCAGACATACCAACTGTTAAATCAGCAAACCCTAATGCTTTTTTGTTTGCATTTAAAAACTGGACGTAACCTCGTGCCTACTGGAAGTTCTCGTAAAAAGTTTCAACGTGAATCGATCCTAATTCCACCCCTCAAGTTTCATTGCTTAAATGGTGGAGTGGCTGGGAATTGCACCCAGGTCTTCACCGTCTATTGATTTTTAGTCAACAAACTCAATTATAATTATAGCCTAAGGTTGACGTCTTGTCAACTTTGTGCTAAATTAGTTTATATGCCAAAAAATAGAATATTCAAGATCACAGACGGAACAGAGACCAAAGAGGTCGAGGCCATGTCTTTTAAGAAAGCAGTCAAGTCATTTCAGGGCAGTTCTAAAGCCAAGATGATAACTATCGAATGGATGACCAAGGGCGGAGAGCTCTTTGTCAAAGACCAGAAATTACCACTTGGTAGAAAGAAAAAGATAGGACGTTAGACAAGAAGTGAGAGTGAGCCATAACCCATTAGTAAGATTGCTGGTAAAAGCCAGAATGGCCTATGCCGATCTGAGAGGACATCACGGCCACAAGTGGGACTACGAGCCAGGCGAAAACTACATGGGCATGAAAAAAAGCAAGTACTGGCAGAAGAATCACAAAGTCAAATGACCAAGACGATGTGGACTATATTACTGGTTTACACATCAATTTTTGTATACGGTTGCATTGTTCTAATCTAAACACTAGCACTTTACTTTACACATCTTAAACCTAAATATTAGTGTGAAGCGACCAAAAACGAAGACCGCTTATTGGTCAATGATCCGTAAGAAGGCCCCAAAAGTGCCTGACATCACTTGCCCTGCTATTGACCAAATACTCAATAGATTGGAGAAACAAGTTGATAGGACTCTCACACTGAGACAATTCAAAACAATAGAACGCAGGATGGAGAAATTGCGTACTGCCAACGAGAAACTGCGAGAGTCTGGCATATACTGGCACGATGCCTGCAAAGACACAGTGAGGGACCTCCTCGGCAAGAAGAAAATGAGATAATTAAGTGTATGTGGAAAGTACTCATCGTAATATGCACCCTAGGGAATCCGTGTCTCATGTTCGATGAAGACCCTGTCAAATGGTACAAGACCGAAACAGAATGCATGAAGGCGGCCGAAATAAAAGCGAGTGAAATGACAAATACATTCATAACTTTTGGATATTATGTTGAGAGCGAAGCACATTCTTGCATGTATGTCGTACAAAAAAACGAAGCCTAGGTTGACTGATCTCAGAAATATGCTATAATAATGATGTAATTTAGGGTTTATCCTATTGTAGGAATTCTGCCCTCGATTGCACTCATTAACTATAGGAGATCATATGAGCAAAGTAAAAATGCTTCTGGACGTTGTAAACGAAGTCAAGAAAGAAGCACCAGAAGATGTTCCAAACTGGAACAGCAAATTGGCAGAAGCCAAAGTTAATTTACAGAATCAAATAGCCAAAGGCAGATTGTTGCCTAGAGGTGTTGAAGACCATCCCTTAGAACACTTCGCATTCAATTATTCAGTACAGAGAGATGTAAGGGCAGGACACGTGATGAACATCATGAAGAAGTTTGACCCTAGGGTCTGTTGCCCTGTGTCTGCAGTCAAACGTTCAGACGGAGAGACACTGTACATATTCGACGGACAACACAGAGCAGTTGCCCTAGCACTGCTAGGTTGGAAGAAGATTCCAGTAACAATAGTAGAGACAGATGAACCGGCCTTTGATGCCGAAGCATTTGAAATAGTCAATGACTCGGGCATACTGAGGGCAGGCACAGAAGAGATACACAGATGCCTACTACACAGATACAAGATGGGCGAAACTGAAACTGAGAGGGTGGCCACAGCACACGCAGTACAAAAGATTTTTGATGAGTGTGGCATAGACCTAGAGCCCAAAAGAGTTAGGAAGAGTCCAGGTAAGTGTGGACCAAACAAGCATTACTTCTCACATTTTGATTACGCATACAAAGGCATCAAGATGTCAGGTGAAGAAGGATTACGTGATGCACTCAAGGCAATCAAAGAAGTGTATGGTGACGAAGAGGGTGGAGAGATCAATCAGGGTCTGTTTATTGGATTGATGAAGCAGTACCAGATGGGTGCAGAGGCAAAGAGGTTGAGCAGACTGCCTGAGGATTGGATGTTGAAGATACTGTCCACAACCAAGGAAGTTTGTCCAAGTGCCACATTGATACACACGGCAACAAAGAAACAGTGGCAACACGCAAACGGTGTTGGCTGGGACGCTCCGGTGGCGATGGGCCACATGCTGAAAGAAGTTTATCAGATAGAGCAACCCGAAGGCTTTGAACCGAGCTACATGCCAAACGTAGCACTGAAACTGGACGAGGGCGATATAGCATCAGATTCAGAGGCACAGACGGCGTTCAACAAGTATGTCAAATAAACTCTGCTATTACATATGCAAGGTGACCAAAGCCGTGCCGGACTCGGTAAACTTCTTCGAAGATGAAGAGGAATATGGTTATGGTTTGCCTTGGAAAGATGTCCTTGCAGAAGTTGAAAAACATTATCGTGATGGTGCAGATGCAGTGGAATTAGAAATGATAACGGAGGAACAGTTCAATGATAGACTACCAAAGCCTTGCTAACCTACCAGAGATTAACTTCAAGGGCAAAGGCAGACCTGAGCTCAAGGAACTTGCAGAGTACATAGATCACATGAAAGCGGATCTCTTCAATGAACGTTGGAGCCAAGCCACCAAGAAGCACATCAAAACTTCATTGGTTCTTTACATAAGATCCATGCAGAAGCAGTTGGCACCCATGGGATACCATTACAAAGCACACAACGTCATTGGCAAACAACATCTTGAACACGTGATACCACAGAATAAAATCATCACTGCCTATCTACACGACAAGATATCATCTGAACTAGTTCTTCAGATGCCTTTGTGCTTGATCGATGACGCTGACAAACACATACTGGAAGGAGACTGGCAACAGGCAGGCAATTGGGAGTACCCATTCCGTAGATACAAGTTGGCAGGATACACCAAGGTGATCAAAGATGTCCGTGGCAATATAGTAAATCTGGATACCTACACCTTACATGATCACTTCCGGATGTTGGGCGTGGTTGACTTATCTTAATATTTGTGTATAATTAGAAAAGCAAATCCACCAGAGCTGGTAAGGTACCAATTCTCATTTGCAAACTACACATAGGAGACGCTCTACGTCGATGATGGATAGATAGCCGTAAGGCGAGGTTGGAGTCGATGACAGACTGGTGGAGAGCTGAATCATTATGCCAAGCGAGAAAACAAAGAAATTACTGGAGGGACTGGGCAAGATAACAGACTCTGCTCCCAGCAAGTTCGAACAACAGAAATTCCATTCCTACACTAACAGGTACTATCCCAACCTGTTACACCAACTGCCGGCATCCTACGACAAGGCCAAGAAGAAGAAGGACGAAGACGGCGACGAGTACATTATGATAGACAGGGTGTATGGATCACTTTATGAAAGTACACTGCACCAGAAAGATGGTACAATCTACACAGGCAAGCTCTACAATAAACGTAGACTGGTTACCCGGAAGGATGCAATGACCAATGAGAAGAACAACTTTTACAGTGCCTGCGTGAGCACGGCAGATGGTAGATGGTTCGACAACTGTGGATTTCCAATAGAAGCACCCACTAAACTGGAACCAGAGAAACAGCCAGATCCAGAAGAACTAGAACTAGAGCGACAAAGGAAACTGGAAAACGCCAAGGCCAAAGAAGCGGCCATTTTGGCCAATCTTAAATAAATATTTCTGTAACGCCATCATTCCGATGACGTCGGCAAAAAAAACGACATCTGTGCTTCAATGCACGTGCCGTGCCGTGTGCGACACCGCTAACACAATCAACATAGGTATAACACAGTGGTCTTTATTGACTCCTATTGCCTACTGTGTTATACTAAAAGGTAATATGGCAAATTTAAGAATCAGTGCTGAACAAATAGATAAATCACAAAATCGTTACGACAATAATAAATTTTTGCACGTCCACCCTTATGACCCTAAAATATTAGAACAGGTAAGGCAAGATATGTTTAAACCACGTACCTGCAAAGAATTTATAGAATGGGTTGATACTCATCCGCACTATGATGTAATTGCTGAGGCATCTAGCCAATACATTAGAGGCACTGAAAGGTCTGAAGTGTTTTGGAAATGTGCTCAGGTCAACACAGACTGGAAAGCGATCATGGAAAAAATTTCTAATTATGCAAGGCAAAATAAAGTTGATGAAGAATTTAACACAGATTACACAAAGGAATGGCGTATACATGATATGAAAGCACAAGACACTTTCGTACCTTTTAGGCATAACAGTGAGCTCGACAATCAAAGAAAGCATGGCTTCAAGAAACAGTATCAGCTCATAGAAGTTACCCTTACAGACATATTTCCTGAATTAAAGGAAATCGAATCCGTTTTTGAAATGGAATGGGTGAAAACTGATATTAACTATCAACCAACTAGTGGTGCCTTCCCTAGACATGTAGATTTTCTTTCCACAACTTTTAAAAGAGCAATAGAATACGATCCTGAGATTGCAAATACAATGTATGACCCAATGACAAAAAATCCGCAAGGATGGAGACTTAAAAGAATTTTGTTGGCCATGGACAATTGGTATCCTGGCCAACTTTTTGGATTCGAAGAACACAATTGGACAAATTGGGTAGCAGGTGAAACAATAGATTTTAATTGGCCGCACTGTAGACATGCCACTGCTAATAGTGGATATAATGCGAGACCATTGCTTAAAATTACAGGTCTAGTGCGAGATGATCACTGGCTGGCCAAGAATGAATTTAGGGAGTTCAACATATGAAATTTTTAGAACTGAGAAAAGAATTAGTTGATAACATAGATGCAATAACTGAATCAGATGTACTTCTTTTGGAAGGCAAATTGATATTTGAAAAGCAAAGCAAGGCTGATTTGGTTAAAAAATATTTACAAAACAAATTTAGTTCAACACATAAGATAATTGACTCCAAGCCTCTAGAATGGAAACATTGGTCAACCAAGTATGAAAGTGAATTACAATTAAGGAAAATTTAATGCTTACTGAAAAAGAAAAATGGGAACAAATTGCAACGGTAAATGATTATATCGATTTTTTGGAAGACAAGACTATCGATTGGAAAACCTTAAATGAAAGTTTTATTGATAAGGAAAGAAGCGGATTTTGGGTTCCAGCCAATATAAAAAATTTACCTAGTGCAAGTGAATTGATAGATAGGCAACCTGCAATCAAAGCCAACGAACTTAACCGAACTACCATGACACAAAGTGAACTAGAGTTACACGAAAAACACAATTATGGTAACGGTTATGACAGACACGAAGCAGACGAAAGATTTTTAAAGATAGCGTCTTTACTTGGTTTTAATGACACTAGTGTTTGGATTAATAATCAACCTCCAGGAGCAATGATGGCAAGACACGTTGACACCATAAGTTGTCTTGTGCATGAAAAAATTGATGAAATCAAAAATGATCCATTTGATACTGAACTAAGACAACCGGCGAACTCCAAACCCATTTATAGATGTTTTGTTGCTTTGGATGACTGGTACCCCGGGCAGATACTTAATTTTGAACCTCAGTTCTGGACGGAGTGGAAAAAAGGTGACGTGTGTTTCTTTCATTGGCGTACGACTGCCCATAGCACTGCAAATACTGGTTGGCATCATAGGCCTTTACTGAAAATAACCGGGACATTGAAGGATCCAAGTTGGGTTCATAGTGGCAAAATTAGGAGTTTTGATTATAATGATTAAGTTTGTAGATCTTAATAGATGCTGGCAGGAACTTAAATCCGATCTTTTACCTGCCTATGACGGGATCCATACAAGTGGTATGGTGTCGAACGGAAAGTATAGGACATTGGTTGAAGACCAGTTAAAAGATATGACTGGAAGAAAACATTGTAGGTTAACGACATCAGGAACTACGGCCATACAAGGGTCTCTGATTGCATGGAATATTTTGCAAAAGAAGGTTGCCTGTACAAATTACAGTTATGTCGCAAGTACTAATCAGGCGGCACTGTTCAACGATGTAATTTTATTTGATGTAAATGAAAATGGAAATATTGTAATTGACTCGGATGTTAATGTCGATGCAATTATTCCTGTTAGCCTATTCGGTAATCCAGTTGACTATGATACAATAACATCACACGTAGGAAATGCAAAAATAATAGCCGACTGTGCCCAAAGTTTAGGATCCAAATACAAAGGCGCTCCAGATGGCAGTCTAGGCGATTGTTCTATTTTAAGTTTTGCAACAAATAAGCCTGTACCGACTGCTGGAACACAAGGAGCAGTTTTGTTTGACGACGACAATATGGTAGAAAAAGTAGGTAGGGCTCTTAATAATGGCAAACTTTCGAGAAATTCAAGGATAGAGTCTCATGGAATAAATGGCAACTCCTATGAATTACAGGCGGCGCAAATACATTTTGGATTGAAGCGCCTAGAACAATGGCAAAGCAAAAGGAAACAGATATCAGAGTATTACATGTCTGAATTCAAAGATCTTCCCATCTGTATAATCAAAGCAGAAAAAAATTGTGATTCGAATTGGCATAAGTTTGTAATCAAAACTGACAAGAGAGATAGTCTTTGTGAATTCTTGAAACAAAAAGGCATAGATTCGCAAAAGCACTACACAGATAACTTCGCTGAATTTTTTGGATCTGGTAATGACGTTATGCCTACTACAGAAAAACTTTGTGCAACAGTTTTATCTATCCCTAACAATCAATGGCTGACTGATCAAGAAGTGAAACACATCAGCAATAATATCAAAAATTTTTTCAATGCTTGAATTGATTAACCCTGCTTTGGTCGGGATAGTTGCCGGACTGATAAGCGGATGTATTCCTGGAATTGGCAACTTTGCAAGTCTTATTATTTTATTTCCATATCTAATTAACCTTGACCCATTACAAATATTAATTCTATATGTTGCATTGACAACTATATCGCAATATATAGGCAGTATTCCTGCAATTACTTTTGGAATACCTGGAGAGTCTTCGTCTGTCCCTGCTGTGATAGAGTCACGTAATCTTAAAACACCTGAACAAATATACCAAGCGATTGTGGGCAGTGCAATAGGCTCTACATTTGGTGGCTTAATTGTACTGGCAATCACTTGGGTAATGTTAGATTGGCTTATACACAGTGTACATTTCTTTAACACTATAATACAATTTTCTCTTTACTGCATAATGCTGATAGGAATAATTTTTGTTTTTAAAGAGAATAGATATTGGGTCAATGTATTAATGATTGCACTTGGATTATTGCTAGGGCTAATTGGATTTAATAAATGGACACAAACAACCTATCTCACATTCAATAATGATTTTTTATTTCAAGGTTTGCCTATGATAGTTATCGTCATTATCTTATTAGGCATTCCCGAGATACTTAAAAATTATAAGACAAAGTTGCAATATAAAGATATAAGTTATCAACGTTGCAAAATAAAATTTAAATGGATTCAGTCTAGTTGGTATAGCCTGCTAGGTTTTGTAGGTGGTTTAACACCTGGACTCACAACGACCATGTCAAGCCAATTAGCATGGATGGATGCCAAGTTTCGGAAAAAAGATCCGGTCGATAGAATTATTGCATCAGAAACTGCCAATAACGCTGGTGCTTTCAGCCAATTACTGCCTCTTATACTTCTAGGTATTCCATTGGTGGGCAGTGAAGCATTGGTGTTAGGTTTGTTAGAAGGCAAGGGTTTTAGACTTGACATGACAACTTTTAACGACATTTTTATTGTGGTTGGAATATCACTGTTGTTTATTAATATCATTGGATTATGTCTTGCATGGCCATTGGCAAAAACCATTGTCAAATTGTTTCGGTTTAACATAAAAAAAATATACATGATAATCTTTTTATTATTCATAATGATTATTTTATATATTGGTTACATAAATTATCAAACTTATTACTATCTAATGGTTTCGATCTGCTTATTGCCACTTGCGTACATGCTTAGAAGAGTTGACACCATGCCCCTTATCTTTGCTTTCTTAATACATGACAGACTAATTGACACCGGATATAGAGTCATCAGTCTTTATTGGTAATAAATATAATTGGAGTCAAGTAAAATTATATGTTTATTCTGTGGCTTGACTTTAATCTCCACATATATTACTATAATTTAAAAAATAAAAAAAGGAATGAAAATGAATAAATTTATAGTAACTCTTATTGGCCTGATGCTATTCAGTAATGCAACCTTTGCCAAAGATAAACTTACAGTGTTAAATGCAGGCTCAAAAACGGGCTACTTCGCGATGCAGATGACTGCCATATCAAAAGATCTTTCACCACACTATGATGTTGATTTAAAGATACCTGGTGATTATTGCACAGCAATTAAAATGTTGGAAAATATAAAAGGACCAGTCCTGATGCCATGGGCCAACGATTTCGAAGCGATTGGAAGAGATGGTACAGGATGTGCCACCCATGTTGTAAATCCTACACAGGTTGTTAGATATGATATATCTGTAATGTGCCTGTGTTCAATGAAATACGATGCCGAGTCAATGATGAAAAATATACACAACGTAGGACACACGGTGCCGGCCAAACCATTTGATAGGGCAATTACGGCTGTGAATGAATCCTTTGGGACAAAGTTAAAGCCTATCGCATACGATGGTTCTGGGGCAACTAAAACAGGACTGTACAATGGAGAAGTTGATTTTGCCATGCTTTCATTTAAACATGGAAAAGATATCATTAAAAATGGTGGATCGTGTTTTTATGAATTCAGTGCTGACCCAAAAGGGAATTTCGAAGCACTCGGAATATTAGATCCTTCTAATAAATTACTGATCGCTGGGTATGATGCTGTCTGGTTGGCATTGAACATGACAGATGATCAAATTGCGGTGTTGAAAGATAGGATATTTACGGCTCACCAAAATCCAAATAGTTCAATCTACGGATACACAGATGGGGGCAAAGCAATAAAAATATATTGGAACATGACAGCAGAACAAACAACGCAAATGTGGGAGACAAGTGTACAAAATTTAAGAGATTAATTTTTACACTACAATATTATGAAACTAGATCATAATATACCAGGGCACAGACTTGATCCAAAACAGGCTGTGCCTGAATCTATATTAGAACAACATCCATGGCATTGGGATCCAATGAAGACAGACCATGATGATGCTTCCTGTTTTATGAAACAAATTGATTTCGACTGGGCAGGTCTTGAAAAATTTGCTATTCAAAAATGTAATCAACATCGAACTCCACAAAAATATTGGTGGTATGATTATGATAATCAGGCAGTGATGCACGGGCAAGACAATGTTAACAACATGCCTATCCGGAAACAAGCAGAAATGGCCTTAAAAGATAATACGCATACAATTCACAACAGTCAATACTTTAAGATAGCCAATGCGGAATTGGAACATTGGTACGAACCTCTATCACAGATGTTTCCTAAACTAAAAAAAGAAAAAATGGGAATCAGTCTATTTGTGCAAATGCCGGGGCATACTATATGGAGCCATGTTGATACCTATAGTAGTTTCATAAGGAGAACAGGTGATTCCAAAGCCGATTATTCAATACTTCGTAGATATATGGTTTTCGTAAAAGATTGGGATTGGGGACATTTCTTCCATTACGGTAATCACTGTTTCAACCAATGGAAGGCAGGAGACTGCTGGGACCTAAAACCAGGAATATATCATGGCAGTGCCAATGCAGGTGTTAACCCAAAAATTACAATACACTGGAGTGGTGAAATAAATGAAGAGGATTAATATTAAAGATGAATTCAACAAACATTTTCCATGGCATTATGATCCTTTTAAAAAAGATGCCAACGACTGCCCATCTTTAGGAAATCTTAATTTCGATTATTCCTCACTTGTGGATAGTGTCTTAGCATTATGTGAGTCTCAGGATCCAAAAAATAGTGGGCGAGGTTGGTCACACTATTTTGCAAACGATAAAATTAAAACAGACATCGTCGAATCAAGACCAGAATCTTTTCAGAAGATGTTTGCAGTCTGGCGTGATTGCGGCTGGACAAAGGAAAACAGTTGCTTCTATGAGTTCCAAGACGAAGAATTGGGCCACCTGTACAGGCCTATCATTGATGCTTACGAACAAAAATTTGGCCAGCTCGAGAACAAACAATTACGTGTTTTTGTGAAGCCTCCAATGACGGCTTTAGGCCTACATTGTGATACCTACAACTCTTATTCAAGAAAGTACAATGTTGAGCAATCTAAAATTTTTAGAGTGTTTACATTGGTCGAAAACTGGCAATGGGGACACTATAACTTACTTGGCAATGCAGATCTTCATCAGCATAGAGCAGGTGACTGTTATCAAATAAAGCCAAATGTGTTTCACCTATCTGGGAATCTTGGGTTGAATCCCATGATCACTATGAACATTACTGGCGTAAAAAAATGACCTTTGGGTACACTGTTGGCAATTTAAAGTTTGCAGATAAATTGAAAGCAATTGAAGTGTCACTGGAAAGCAACGATCCATTATCATTCCACACACCTACTGCATACGAAAACTTCGATTTTTCTCATGAACCAGTAGAAGATCTCAAAACTTTATTGAAGCATGAAGCAGTCAAGATTAGAAGCAAATATGACAATGTCAGGCTGTATTATTCTGGAGGTTCTGACAGCAAATTGATGCTGGACACTTTTATCGATAATAATATTCCCATCGACGAAATTGTTTGTCTTAAATCTGGCATTACAGATGCTGATGCAGAAATTGATCACTTTGCTCTGCCCTATCTTGCAACACGCGATCTAGGTAATTCTAAAGTAAATATATCTTGTCCCTCTAAAAAAGACTACATTGATTTCTATAAGAAAGGAATAGCAGAAAAAATTAACAAAGGAATGTTGACTTGGGATCCAAACTTTAGAATTGGAGTCAAACATGAATACTATAATGAAAAAAATTTTCGCAATAACACAGTGAATCTACATGGTTATGATAAGCCTAAGGTAATGAATGTCAATGGAAAATGGTATGCATACTTTCTAGACGTTGATATCGAACCAACGGCACATACATATCATTTTTTCTCACGAAATCCAAAATTACACAGTAAACAGGCACACCTTTGTATGCAGTTTATGAAAAATAGGATTATAAGAGAGTCCGACATATGGAAATATCAAAAAGAATGGAATAACAGTATTGGTAGAGAATCAGTATCACTTCCAACCAAAAAATTATTTTTTGGAGCAAAGGATAACTTTGTTCCTTACAACGGACACAAATTGTATTACTCTAATGAAAAAGAAAAAATTGCTTTAGGTGTTGCAATCGGATCTATGCCTGAAGCAATAGATGGCTGGATCGATACATTGAATGAACTTAAGAGTTACACTACTGGTACCTGGTGGAGTGATGGACAACCTGAACTAGGCACCGTTGGGGTCTTTTCAAAATTTTATTGCCTAAGCCAAAAAGAAACAAAAACAGTCGATCAACTGTTTCCTGATGGTTTCAAAAACCTAGCAAAATAGCGACTTCTACACCAGTTGACGGTTATACCATTACCATGTATAATAGTGGTAACAAAGGAGA
>TARA_B100001057_G_scaffold234496_1_pt1 | contig 16737 bp, 16 predicted proteins | sample TARA_B100001057 | Tara Oceans TARA_B100001057 (sample SAMEA2621839) | marine metagenome | biome: marine biome (ENVO:00000447); feature: surface water layer (ENVO:00002042); material: "saline water (ENVO:00002010), including plankton (ENVO:xxxxxxxx)" | depth 5 m
CCTAAAAATAAAAAATATAAACTCTATCCACTTCGAGATGCTCACCGGATAGAGAATTCTAATAAGCTTCCTTCCAAAAGTAGCTACGGTATGATGGAGACATCCGACCATATTTGGGAATGGACCGAATCTAAGGTGGGTGAAGCTTTCCGCGGAATTAAGTCAGATTCTTGGTTTCAGGGAAATAACCGTCAGGCCGCTGGAAGATATTATTCTAATCCTGAGCTAGAGCTTGGTCACCTGGGTTTCAGGGTAGCCCGCCCCGCACCGGCAAGCACAAAAGAAACAAAAATCGAAAATGCGGGATTATTAAAACGTGCAAGAAGGTTTGGTCGGTAATAAATTACATATAAATATATGAACATGTTCCGCTACATTGTCTTATTAATCGCCCTAATCTCTCTATCTACATATAATTCTGAGGCTCAAAATTATAAAGTAACTGAATGGGCTAATGAACCCTCTCTCACTAACAGCGTTGGTATTTCAATTGATGATAAGGGTAATGCTTACCTCACAGTTTCAAAAAGACGAAAAGAGTCCAGCCTTGATATTCGCCACCACCAAGACCTCGTCAAACAAGACCTTTCCTTCAACACCGTGGAAGAAAGGCGAGCATATTACAAAAAGGAATTGACTGGAAAAAGTTGGATTCCCGACAGAAACAATGACGGCGTAAAGGACTGGAAAGACCTAACTGTACAGAAGGATGCCGTCTACCAGGTCAGTGATAAAGATAACAACGGCTCAGCAGACCAAATCAAAGTTCTTGGTGAGTATCATTCCGAAGTCACTGGCATTGCAGCAGGCGTGCTCGCCGTAGGCAGTGATGTTTTCGTCGCCGCCGAACCAGACTTTATCAGATACCATGATAAGGACGGTGACGGTTTTCCAGAAACTGAACAACTCGTAGCCACGGGTTTTCAAGTTCATATGGGACAGGGAGGTCATAACCTGAGCGGGGTGGCCGTTGGACCTGATGGTAGAGTTTATTGGTCACTAGGTGATAAAGGCCACTACGTGAAAACCAACGAGGGGAAAACTTACCACATGCCAAATAGTGGTGCCATTTTCCGATGTGAACTTGATGGAACAAAAGTTGAGCGCTACTCATCTGGGGAAAGAAATGCTCAGGAACTTGCATTTGATTCTTACGGCAATCTTTTCAGTATGGATAATGATGGAGACTATCCAGGCGAGAAGGAAAGAGCTCTCTACATTACGGAAGGAAGTGAACACGGCTGGAGGCTAAACTGGCAATGGTTGAGGAAACAGGACTTTACGAAGATCAGTGGGATTTCAGCCTACAACCCTTGGATGGAAGAGAGACTTTTCCTACCAGATCGTGAAGACTTCGCAGCCTATATTACACCAACCATAGGAAACTTCGGACCAGGACCATGCGGTTTTACAAGCAACCCTGGCACTGCTCTTTCAAAGGATTTAGCAGATTCCTTTTTCATGACCAATCAGCAGAATCAAATTAGAGTCTTTAAGTTCTTGCCCAAAGGCGCCTCATTTAAGTTCGAAGAAGGAAAAGCTATCAAGGGTGGAATCGGTAACACGGGTCTCGCCGTTGGTCCTGATGGAGCTCTGTACTCGGCATCTTGGGGGAGCGGCAAGGGATTCATTTTTCGCTTTGATACAGAGTCAGAAGAAGACCATCACCCTGCTAGGAAAGAAACCCAGAAAATACTTAGTTTAGACTCAGAAATCCAAGATATTAAAACTCTCGCTGCCTGGCTAGACTCGCCTGACCAGAGAGTTCGAATAAAAGGTCAATTCGAATTAGTCAACCGCGGTGACGAAGGCTTGGAGGCACTAAAACAAAAATTAGATTCGGGTACACAATTAGGAAGACTTCATGCAGTTTGGGGGATAGGTATGGCTGCACGGAAAGATGTCAGTAAATTGGTTTTCCTAAAAACAGCTTTGGACAGTAAAGACGATGAGGTCCTTGCTCAAACAGCAAAAGTTATTGGTGATTTAGGAACATCATCATCTGAATATAAAGACGAACTCATTAAAGGCCTCAGCCACAAGAGTGACCGAGTTAAATTCTTTAGCGCCATCGCTCTTGGCAATGGCAAGGTCATGGAAGCCTCCAAAAAACTTGTTCAATTCGTAGAAGAAGATGGCTCAAAAGATCCTTACCTCAGACACGCTGGTTCAATGGGTTTTTCTGGCACTATGGATCCAAATGAAATCGCTAAACTCAGTTCCCATGAGAGTAAATCTGTAAAACTGGCCGCGGTCGTTGCCATGAGAAGAATAGCCGCGCCTGAAATCAGAGCCTTTCTGAATGATGAAGATGAACTCATCCTTGTTGAGGCTGCCCGGGCCATTCATGATGATCAGTCCATTCCGGAGGCGCTCCCAGATTTGGCAGCCGTCCTTAATAAACCAGGACTTAAAAATGAAGCACTCATCAGAAGAGCCCTGAACGCCGCACTGAGAACTGGATCAGGGTCAGATCTTGATCTCTTGGCTAATTATATAAAAAGTAAAGAGGGCTCATCAAAAATGAGAAGGACAGCATTAGCCTCAATCCTCTGGTGGGCTAATCCGCCCGTCCTTGATGCCGTCGAGGGAAGATACAGGAAGTATGCTTCGAGAGAAAAAAGCTTGGTCAATAAAGTGATCGAATCAATCCGTGAGGATATCCTTGCCGATAATGAGCTCGCTGAGGTTCTTCTAAAGGGAGTCGAAGTGAGAGGAGAACCAGTATGGTTAAGTGGAACAAAAAAATATTTTGCTGAGTGGCCAGCTAAAATACAAATCCGATTGTTGGCTGCCCTAGAAAAAACCAATTCTCAAGACCTCAAAGAATTCGTCATCCAAAGCCTGAATTCTAATTCCTCGGAAGTTAGACAGAAAGCAAGGTCCCTTGCTGGCAAGGCTGGAGTGCCCACGCTTAGTCTTATTATTGCTACACTAAATGACCCAAACCCTTCGGGACAAGGTGAGGCCATTAAACAACTTGCCGAGTTAAAGAGCCCTGAAGCAAAAACACATTTCACGAAATATGTGAATGATTATAAATCAGGTAAAACAGCCCCTCATTGGAAACTTGAAATGTGGGAGGCAGCAAAGTCACAAGGCCTCAGCGTGGAGGGAGGCTATCATCTTCTTGAGCTTGGAGGTGATCCTAAAAGAGGTAAAGATCTTGTGATGAACCACGCAGCAGCCCAATGCATCAGGTGCCACAAAATTGACAAAGTTGGTAGCGAGCTTGGTCCTGACCTCACTAAAATTGGCAAATTAAGAAGTCGGTCTCATCTCGTTGTTTCCATGCTTGATCCGTTAAGAGAAATATCCGACGGGTATGGAAACATCGTGGCCAAACTAAAAAGCGGGAAAGAGATCGCCGGTGTCCTTTCTAGTAAAAAAGATGACGAATGGGCCATTACCCTTGCTGATGGAAAAAAAATGAAAATTAAGCCAGAAGATATTGAAAGTTCTCAATTGTCTTCAATTATGCCTCCGATGAGTGGAATAATGAAACCCAAAGAGATTCGTGACGTCATCAGTTATCTGGCAACTTTAAAATGATGGCTTGATTTTCACATCATAGATGAAGAAAGTCTTCAATCATGACGAGCTAATTGTTTGTTCAAAAAAGCTCGGGAAATTTACTCTATATCGATACAATCACTGAACGACCAAACTAATAATTAAATGTCTTCTAAAATCTCACAAAAAAACATCAAACGTCGCTCAATTCTTAAAGCGGCTTCTACTCTTGCAGTTCCCACTTTCATGCCTAAAAGCGTGTTTGGGGCAAATGAAAAAAAGATCAACATTGCTTGGGTTGGTTTTGGCAACATGGGATGGGGAGACCTAAACAATTGCTCAAATGGAAATAATGTTGTCGCTCTTTGTGATTGCAACCCAGGAACTTGGGAACGTGCAAAAAAGAAATTTCCTAAAGCAAAATTTTATAAGGACTTTCGCAAGATGCTTGAAGAAATGGGCGACCAAATTGATGCGGTTGGAGTTGGAACGCCTGACCATACTCACTTTGCTATAGCTTATACCGCTATGAGCATGGGTAAGCATGTGTTCGTAGAAAAGCCTCTCGTCCATTCGCTATGGGAGGCACGAACCCTCCAATCATTGGCTAAGGAGAAAAAGGTAGTAACTCAAATGGGAAACCAAGGCCACGCCTTCGAAGGGGCTTATTTAGTCAAGGAGTGGTACGAAGCAGGACTCATCGGAGAAGTCAAAGAAGTCCTTACTTGGACTGACCGCCCTGCACGCGGTTGGGGATTCAACGGACAAGTTCGCACATCATACCCTAAAGCAGAAAAGATTCCTGAAGGAATGGATTGGAATCTCTGGCTTGGCCCTTGCCAGGAGGACGTCCCTTTTAGTAGAGCCATTCATCCTACGACTTGGAGACCATGGTGGAGCTTTGGTTGCGGAGGACTTGGCGATATTGGTTGTCATACCATAGACACTGCTTACTGGGCGCTTGGATTAGGTGCTCCTGATAAAGTGGAAGTCGACATGACAGAAAAAGCTAACGCTATCCACACGCCTAACGGCTCAACTGTGACCTATAAGTTTCCATCACGCGGAAGTCAGCCTGCAGTGGATGTGAAATGGATCGAAGGACCTCGTCTGCCTAAAGCTCCAACAGGATACGATTGGGATATTAAAGGCAACGGAGGCTTTATCATGGTTGGAGAAAAGGGTGGAATCAGCCACGATGGAATGCGACCCAATAGCCCAAGACTCTATCCAAAATCTCGTTGGGAGGATTACCGTAAAAATGCCAACGAGCGTGTTCCTAAAACTTTAAAGCGTGTTCCTGGGATCCATAATGATTGGGTCAATGGAATTAGAAACAGTGAAATGACAGTCTCCGACTTTAGCTATAGTGGACCACTCACAGAAAGCATCATCTTAGGAACCCTTGCAATTCGTACAGGCAAGGGGCTTGAATGGAACGCCAAGGACATGAAGATCAGCGGCAATAAAGAAGCGGCGGCACTCATTGATGTTGAAGCTCGTAAGGGATGGCGTCCATCCGACCTAGTCTAGCCACAAAGGAAAATTTAAGCCACAATCGTCACCGGCACACGCTGACCGGCTTACTAAACTATGCCCTAAACTAACAGTGATTAGCGACCATCACTGTATTTGCTAATGATTTTGCGGACCCTTTTGGCTAGCTCTTTATTGGTAGCATAAAGTGCACCACGATGGTTCATGTAGGTGGAATCCGGTCTATTAAGTTCAAGAGAATTTCCAAAGACATCACTAACTACGGCCCCACCTTCCTCATAAAGGCAGGCTGTTGCGGCATAGTCCCAAAGGCTTCCTCCACCGTCTTGAGACTTGGGGAATTTAAAGTGACACCCCGGTCCATTCTCAAGGACATGACATGCATTCAACACCGCGCCACCGTAATGGATAGGATTAAATTCATTAAGACCAAGCGAATGGGCATAAGCTTTAAGTTCGCCTTTAACCTGATTAAAATTAGAATCTTCTACAAAACTCCTGTCGTAGGTGAAGGTCAATACTTGGCTGTCCTGCGTAGGAGACCACCGCTCATTGTTACGCCTGAGACCCTGACCCTTCGTCGCCTGATAAAGGACATCGTGCACCGGATCATAGACGACACCAATTTGAGGAGTCCCGTCTTTGGCCACTAGTCCAATCGAAACCGAGTATCCTGGCTCACCATTAATGAAGGACAAGGTTCCATCCAAAGGATCAATGCACCAGAAGTAGTCACTTTCTAAACGACCCCTATCGTCCTCATCCTCTTCAGCGAGTAACGCAATATCAAGTTCATCGCAGGTCGGCAGCAAGACCTCAAGGATGACTTCCTGAGATTTACGGTCCACTTCAGTAACGACTTGTGAGGCAAGAGTACTACCGGCGTCCTTCTTGAGGACATCAACCTCAGTATCACGATAAGAACTTATTAAATGCCCTGCATCAATGGCAGCCTGTACGGCTTTTTGGGTTAATAATTCAAGATTCATCAAGCCTGAACCTCCTTCATTAAATTAATGACTTCTCTAGTAACTCGCTCGCTATAATCACTGAGCTTCCAGTGCCCCGGGCTCCACCCCTTCATAAAACGGTGAAAATCAGCCCACGCTACCCGGTACAATGGCCGCCAATCGGCCTCAATATCCGCCATATTTTTTGAACTACCCAATACAAGACTAACCTTAGAAAATTCCTTGAAGTAGAGGTCCAAAATCTCTTCCTCCTTTTCTTCAGCCTCTTGGTCTCGAAAACAACTCCCAACAAAATAGGCCAAATCCTTCATACCACAGCCGCCACCAACGTATTGAAAATCCACGGCGGCCACACCTGACCCTTCCTCAGCAAAACAGAAATTTGCTAACTTTGCATCTCCATGAACCAACGTCTGAAAGGCAGAATCCTTGAGCTTCGAATCAATCATCGGCGCCATCGCTTTAAGCTCTGGGTCATTCAATTGCTCAAGTTCATCGGGCCGAGTTTCAAGGTGCCAGTAGGTGCCAGTCTTCCATAATCCTTCTGGACTTTTACCTAGGTAATATGCATGAAATCCTGCCAGCCACCGAACGCATGAATGCATCTCCGACACATTAACTGAGCTTCGCCTTCCGCCGTATCCTGAACCATCGAGATCCTCCATTACTATGAGACATTCTGATGCACTAGTCTTGACGCCAAAACATTTTGGAATTCTGGCATACTTATTCATTCCGTCACAGTTCTGATCACGATACCAATTCGTTTCTACCTCATAAGACTTAAGCTTTCGCTGGTGTGATAGATCAGTATTCCATCCCCGAGGATGCTTACCACATTCGGGCTGAACGTGCTTAACAATGACACTAGGAAATTCTGAACCCTCTAAAGCAATTCGCACGATGCTGCCGTATCCACTCCATAAAGTTTGCACCACTCCAAGACGGCTAAGATTTTCTGCCCCGGTAGTTTCCAAAATAAACTGGTCTATGGCCTCCTTATCCATGAGGGGAAAGGCTAATAGAAAAGTTGAAAAAGACGAGAATTATTAGCGCGCTCTTGACGATTCATTGACGGTTTTCTAATCTCTAAAATAAATCATGAAATCATTTATCCCTATTTTACTCGTCTCTTTTTTAATACCCGTTTCTCAACTGTCGGCAGAAAGCCCACCGGCGGTTGAAGGTCACAAAGCTTTCATGGAAGGTTTACGTGAAATTAAGAAGGATGCTGTTAAGTTTAAAGGAGCCGAAAGTGCAAGCAATCCCCGCACACTCAGTCCAGTCGTTTCCCGGTTCAAAGGCTGGTTTATTGACATCACTGAAAAAGCGAAATCCGGCAAATTAGACGGAGTCGATGTCGTTGAAGGTATTTCATTAGCCAGTAAATCACGGGCTAGTTCCTCATGGCAATTCATAGAAACCGAAAAGGGTTATGTCGTACGTGCCGCCGGAGGAAAATATAATGGCTGGATTATCGTTATTGATGACAGTGCCAAAACACGGCCAGAAGGTCCAAATTTAACAGTTACTCCTGCACTAAGACTTGCCAAAAGCGCTACGGCAAACAGTTACTGGAAACCAACCCTAACCAAGCAAGGACTAGTTCTTGAGGCCACTTCAGGTAAATATAAAGGTTGGGTCTGGGACTTTGGTGGAGGTGATCCTTCGCACGAAGAATCAGGAAGGCAGGTTGCCATCAATGTACTGCTAGCAGAAAAGGTCGTCGCTGGATCATATTTTGACGTCCAAGCTTCCAAGTAATCATAAAATCTTTATTACCCAACTAGATTTATATGTATTCCGGTACTTATGATACCTGAATCCTCCATTGTTAGTTAATATGCGTATTTATTTTTTGATTCTATTACTGCCTCTACTGATAACGGCAACGGGTGCAGAAGAGCCTCAAGCTAGCGCTGTTACTTTGGTTTCTTATAACATCCGTCAAGACACCGAAAGCGACAAAGGCCAAAAAGACTGGAGTCAACGGAAGGGCATGGTATCAAATTACTTAGTCCAAAAGAATGCTTCTATCATTGGCTTACAAGAAGTCAGGCACAATCAGCTACTTGATCTAAAAAAGGCTCTTCCAAAACACACCGCGATAGGAGTTGGCAGAGAAGATGGAAAGACTCGCGGTGAATACTCACCTATTTTTTACAATCACACTAGATGGAATTTGGACCCAAAAGAGCATGGAACCTTCTGGTTATCTGATACTCCGAAAATAGCCAATAGCCGATCTTGGGGAAATCATCATACTCGCATATGCACATGGGCACGCTTAATCGACACTAATGATCCTGAGAAAAAAAGCGCCATGTATATTTATAACACACATTGGGATCACCAAAGCCAAACTGCTCGTGTTAACTCAGCAATGTTGATGCTGCAGAGGATTAAGGAGAGAATTCATAAAAATGATTCTTATATATTGATGGGCGACTTAAATGCCACTGTTAAAAACCCTGCCGTTAAATCACTACTTAGCGAGGGAATACTTAAGGATCATGGAAAAAATCAGTATCGCTCTTCAAGCATGTGGAAATCTGACCTGGTTTCTGGTCTCAGGATAGATCACATCTTTACTTCTCCATCTATTAAGTCTGCAAATTTAAAGGTCGAGTCTAACGGCAACGACAATGAATGGTCAGGTTCAGACCATCATCCTGTCGTTCTACGATTCTAGCAATTATTCTAAAAAGTACTTTTAATCATTAAATCTGAGGCATGACCAAGCTGACTTTTACTAGATTATTATTTTTAATTTTGACGACTATTAGCTCGTTTGGCCAAAATATTACCAATGATCATATAACCACTTGTTCAGACGATATTGACTCAACAAAGAGTCAGATAACTTCAAAAAATAGCAACAGCCAAAGTATTCGTCTACGGGTATTGTCTTACAATATTCATCATTGTGAAGGCGTAGATGGAAAACTTGATGTATCCCGCATCGCAAGGGTTATTTTATCGGTCAAACCTGATCTAGTTGCTTTGCAGGAGGTCGATCAGAACACTAAGCGCACCGGAAAAGTAAACCAAACAGCTGAGCTCTCTCGTCTAACAAAAATGACGAGTATTTTTGGTTCCAATATTGATTTTCAAGGGGGCCAGTATGGCAATGTAATCCTCTCAAGTTTCCCTATCATCAAAAAAAATAATTTATACTTACCTAATGTTAATTCAGGGGAACAACGTGGAGTTCTTAAAGCTCTCGTTGCAGTTTCAAAACAAAAAAGTGTTGTTTTACTTTCGACACATTTAGATCATCGCCGCTCGGACGAGGAGCGGCTTGCTTCAGCAAAATTTATTAATCAGATGATTAGTATTACTGATAGCAGCCCTGCTATTTTAGCAGGAGACTTTAATGATGTTCCTGATAGCCCCACACTAAAAGAATTCGGTAGATTATGGATACGAAGTAACACTAATGTTATGCCTACGGTTCCAGTCGCTAAACCTACTCGACAAATTGATTACATTTTAGTCCGACCAAAAGAGGGCTGGAGGGTAATTGAATCTAAGGTCTTAGATGAGGATATTGCTTCAGATCACAGGGCTATCTTTACGATAATAGAATTAATGAATTAGTTGAGTACATGATTAATAGGAATAGGCCTATATTTGATTATCTAGTCAAAACATGTTCATAATTTAATTGAGCAGATGAATTTAATCCTTTTGCCTTATCCACAAAATGGATGACCCAAATCTACTTTGAAAAACCAAAAATTTTAATATCATCAAAACCAAAAGCTTCCATTCCGTCTAAAAGGCTCTCAACCCTTATGATCAATTCTTGACCTGATTTTGGGACTCCAAAATACGTCTTGAAGGTAGTGAATTTATTAGTGGTCGGATTTATTAAGGGTGGTCGTCCAACAAATTGATCGTATATCAAATTTGCAGTTCTCTGACTATTTACTTCAACACCATTCTCCATAGTATATGTTACATCACCATTGATCTTGATCCGAAATAGGATACTACGTGACTTTGATACCTCGTCAAATTCATCATTATCAATAATAAAATAAACATTGAACATGTCATATTGATTTCTTTCAAAATCACCGGTCGCAGCAAATGCCATTGAAACACCCGTCAGTCTTTTGGCAGAAGAGATATCGAATTTGAAATCAACGGTCGCCTTGCCATCGGGAAGATCATCGTTCTTTGTATCAGTGATTCCCCAAAAACTGTCTTTTTTTGTGGAGTCTGCAAAACCGAGACGGTCAAAAGGGTAGGGGTTCGAATTCCCTGCACCTTCTACACTGTCATCGAATAGTGAGTAGGGTCCTCCAGTGTCTCGATTATAGACGCCCCAACCATCACCTGGATGGCTGAAACTATTAGGCGGCAGATCATTGCCAGACGTGCTTTCAAAACTTCTAGTGCTAAGCAGATTTTTGGATTCATCAAAATCGTGAAATGCAATCAACTTTTCATCGTCAAAATTTGCGTTAATAATCCGATAAAACATTTTGGGAGAAGATCCATAAAAAATTTGTTTAACCCCCCACAAGCCAGGGGACCAGAAGCCCCCCTTTTTTTCTGAGGCAAAAGTTTCTATATTTCGCCAGTTTAATAAATCTTCAGATTCTTCAAAAAAGCGTATCGTTTTTTCCTCCGGGTTTTTATAAGTTATTTCTATGCTTCCCCCTCTTTTAGAGATGTAACTTTCTATGATTTCTTCAGCCTGGATAATTGTGATCAGAGAAAAATTATATATCAGGAAAATTATTTTTGGTCTGATCATATTTTTTAATTTCCGCAGTAATTATACCAATAACAACCACTTTATTGATACAATTTATAGTTTTAAATTTGTTTGGTTTATGATGCTTTACTGGCTGCAGAAAAGGTCGGCGCTGGATCATATTTTTGACGTCCCGATTTCCAAGAAATCAAAAAAATCTGTATTACCTAATAAGATATATGTCTATTCTGGTGTTTATGATATCTCAATCATCTATTGATGATTAGTATGCGTATTCATTTTCTAATTCTATTACTAAGTCTACTGAGAAACGTTAACTCCTCCGAATTTTTTCCTGTATCCTTCAGTACTAAATTTTATGAGCTCATTGAAGCTGTCTCCTTCGATCACGACCTCCTGATTCAATTCTCTCAAGTCTTCAGATAGTGCAATCAAGTAACTTGAACCATTCTCGGTCTCAAGCTCAAGCTGCATCTCTAAGCCATCATAAACATAGTTCGGGTTTCTGATTAGCTTACTCCCTCTGGTAATTTTTACTGTCTTGGCCGAATAATAGCCGCCGATATATTGTCTTTTTTGTACAACTGTCTGAGCATAAATAATTTAAGGCCTATATAAATTTCTTATCCAAACCCTTGCCACGACTTTTTGTAAAATGTAATATTTTCATCAAAGAAATTAATATGAAAATAATACATAAGATTCAGATCATCTTGATAACGCTCACCTGTCTTAGCTCCCTTCATGCTGACAACCATGCTAACTTTGAGAAGGCGAAAAAAAACAAGGAAATGGCTCTGATGTTTTTTGATAAATTACTTACTGAACCTGACGCACTTAGGCCAGTTCTTCATAAAAGTTTTACGTTCACATACATGGGAAAAATCCCTGATACACTTCTTCCCTATGGAGTCCCCTATGATACTGATTCCTTCTACTCGCAATGGCTTGGTCATATTCCTAAGCTTGTACCTGACGGTATAGAGTTAAAAACAACAGATATTATTGCTGATGAAAATGGCGTCGCAGTAAGACAAAAAGGAAAGGCCAAGGGTAAATACGGTCAATATAATAATGATTATTCATGGCTATTTAAATTTAAAGAAGGTAAAATCTTATCCATCGAGGAATTCAACAGTGATTTTTTAGTGGCAAAAAGCCTTTATGGCAAAGTTCTGCGAAACAAGAAAAAGAACTCTCCAAAAAAAGATAAAAAATAAAAATTATATCCATGAAAAGTAGAAGAAACTTCATCAAATTAGGGGGCTTGGCAGCACTAGGGTTTACAGAAACGTCCATGGCCGAAAGCCCATCAAAAAAAACTTTTATCCACGGATTTAACTTTAAATTCAAAAAAGGAGTTCCAGAGGCAAAAATAGCTGGGATGATGAAGGAGCTAGCTGCTTTAAAAGAGAAAATTCCTGTCCTTAAAGAATTCCTAGTTGGTAAGAATACCGCCCCTAGAACGCATGGTTACCAGTATGGTGAAATCGCGGTCTTTGATAAGAAAGAAGACCTCATGGTCTATGAAAAACACCCCGACCATGAGAAGCTTGTAAAAAAGATAATACCAAATTTGGAAATCGGAAATGGAATGGATTTTTTTCCAATTGGTCAGGCAAAGACAAAACTTGGTACTGCAAGTTACAAAGGCCATTTCGTCCATGCCTTCAATTTTAAATTTAAAGATGATGTTTCTGATGATGAAATGGTCAACTTAATGGGTGAGCTTGCCGCCACCAAAGATAAAATTCCAGTACTTAAGGAATTACTTGTCGGAAAGAACGAAGCACATTGGCACCGAGGTTTTCAATATGGAGAAGTTGCCATTTTTGAAAAGAAGGAGGATCTTGAAATATTCGACAAGCACCCTGAACACCGGAAGCTAGTCAAAAAAATTATGCCTAAGATAGCAGGTGGAAACGCCATGGATTTTATCCCTATAGATGCATAAAGTAAATTTATCTCATTTAGGATGAGAATCACGTGTGCTTTTATCAATCCAATTTTATCAGCTCTCCCTTTAGAAATTCGCAAAGATGACTCTCGGCCTACAAAGAGACCGTTTCACCTGCGAGTTGGGTGCCGTCTTTTAAGTCAGGCCCTGGCATCATGGTGAAGCTGCGCCCTCTATATTTACACCACACATAAGAATTAATATAGCCAAAGCGCTCGTGTTAGCTCGGTGCGTTTGATATTCAAAGAACAAAAAAGAGGTTCCTGAATCTTGACGAATAACTTAAACGACACCGTTAAGAATTCTGCGGTCATTCCCTTTTAACAATAATTGCCTTATTGTTTTTTAGCTTCCAACCCTAGAGCTTGCTCCTCTCTCAACCACCAGAGTGTATTTCATTATTTCCTTTGTTAGGTTTTCATTAATGCGATTTAGTTGCATTAGTAAGAATTTCCTTTTCCCATTTCTCTTCTTATTATGACTGCAATAACAACAATTAAGACTGATCGACTGCCCGTTACCGTCCTCTACGGTGTCCTAAGAACAGGAAAAATTCTTTATTTTAGTGGCATTTTGTAATTGGTTAGAACCGGTTACATGTTAGTTATGTATACCATGAAAAAGTTCACTCCCTTTGTATACTTTTCTTTAATATGGGGTCTGGCTGAAGCTACTTTTTTCTTCATTGTTCCGGACGTAATTCTTAGTTACATTGCTATTAAAAATTTTAAGAGTGCAAAAATCGCCTGCATTTTTGCAACAATCGGTGCCTTAATAGGCGGTCTTATTATGTATGCTTGGGGTCAACGCAATTTAGAGTCTGCCGAAACATTCCTTGATAAAGTTCCAGCTATTAGCAAAGAAATGCTCGACGACATAAGCCTTCAAGTTGAAGACGATCAAGGGTTGGCAATCTTTAAGGGGCCTTTACAGGGCCAACCTTATAAAGCTTATGCGGTCTATTCAGGTAGTGATGGGATTGATTATTTATCTTTTATTCTAATAACAATTCCGGCGCGAATTATTCGGTTTATCATAACCATTTTGCTCGTAAACTTTTTGCTAAATAAAATATTAGGGAAACGCAAAAATGTTAATAAGACACTTTTATTAAGCTGCTGGTGGGTAATTTTTTACTCGGCCTATTTTTTACTGATATAAAGAACATTTTTAATTTAGGTTTTATCGAACATAGCTGTAGAACGAAACCACTCTAGGCCACTTACGACTATCAGTTTCACTACATTTTTTTCTTGGGGAGTTTGAGGAGAAGGCTCCAGTTGAAACTGTTGATACAATAGAAGAGGCCAACCAAAAATAAACCATGTTCATGGTCAGTTGTTCGGAAATCGGTTAAATTAATGCCTACACAAATATTATCGATGATTTTGTAATTGGTTAGATATTAATGAGATGCTATTGTTGTAATTGAAATGCGTGAGCTGTGTTAAATTACTAATGCTAATTACTCATTATTTTTATGGTCAGTATTTACCAAATTAAGCCGAAGTTTCAGGCCTTACTAAGGCCTTTTACTAATGGGCTTGCATCGCTCGGAGTAACGGCCAATCAGGTTACAATTTTTGCTGCCATTCTTTCTATTATAACTGGGGTATTGATTTATTTTTATGGAGAACAGTTATGGCCTCTTCTGCTTGTCCCGATAATTTTGCTTGTTCGAATGGCGCTAAATGCCATCGATGGTATGCTTGCAAGAGAGCATTCAATGGAGTCAAGTCTTGGAGCCGTTCTTAATGAGCTGGGAGATGTTATCTCGGATGTGTTTTTATACCTTCCTCTTGCTGTTGTCCTAGGTTTTAGAAGTGAGCTGATTATTCTCATTGTAGTATTTTCTATTATAAGCGAGATGGTGGGTGTCATATCCGTGCAAATTGGTGCGAGCCGTCGCTATGATGGGCCTATGGGTAAAAGTGATAGGGCTTTTGTGTTTGGTGTCATTTGTTTATTGATTGGGTTAGGCGTTAGTTCCTCACCTTGGCTCGATTGGGTTCTCTCTATTGTTTTACTACTAGTGGTTTTGACGGTTTGGAATAGAGCGATGAAGGCGCTTAAAGAGATAAGCTAATGAAAGACTCTGAAGCACAAAATTTATTGAGCCTTCCTGAAGAGATTCTTTTTGCTTTATGTGTAATTGGTGGAGTTCTTATTACTGCTAGTCTTATTGTATTTATTTTAACTAAGTTAAAACCTCAAAATGATTTTGATTCATTGACGCAGAGGGTGAAGTCATGGTGGGTCATGGCTGTAGTCTTTACTCTTGCAATTTTGATGTCAGAGAAAGTTTCTATTGGCTTTTTTGGGCTTGTAAGTTTTTTAGCTCTTAAAGAATTCTTTTCTTTGATACCGACTCGAAGAGCTGACCGGAGAGCCCTTTTTTGGGGATACTTGGCTATACCGTTGCAGTATTATTGGATTTACCAAGAATGGTACGGGTTGTTTATAATTTTTATACCCGTCTATATGTTCCTTTTTATTCCTTTAAGAATGGTCCTCATAGGACAGACGGATGGATATATAAAATCTGTTGGCACTATTCATTGGGGTCTCATGCTAACCGTTTTCTGTCTTAGTCATACAGCATTCCTCTTAATTTTGAAACGTAATGACTTTCCAGGCGAACTACCAGGAATTGGTCTTGTGCTTTTTCTGGTTATAATGACCCAGCTCAACGACGTTTTTCAATTTATATGGGGAAAATTATTTGGAAGAGCAAAGATCTTGCCGAGCGTGAGTCCTGGAAAGACTTGGGCGGGTTTTATAGGCGGCGTCTTAACATGTATAATTACAGCCTGGGTTTTAGGACCTTTCTTGACTATTCTAGATCCCAAGCAATCTCTCATCAGTGGATTTATTATCGGTGTCTCGGGCTTCTTTGGTGATGTGAATCTTTCTGCGTTGAAGAGAGATATGAATACTAAAGATAGTGGAAGTTTGTTGCCTGGTCATGGCGGTATTTTGGATAGGGTTGACAGCTTGACCTACACTTCACCATTATTTTTTCATTTTGTATATTGGTCTTTTGATTTTCACACCTTTGGCGCAACGCTTTAAAATAAGATGAAAGGTGCCTTGCGTATTTTATTTTTTGCTATTTTTGTTCGGCCTTTACTTATCATAATTCTCGGTCTGCATGTCAGACACAAAAGCAGATTACCTAAAAAAGGACCAGCTGTCATAGTCGCTAACCATAATAGTCACTTGGATGCTCTCGCCTTAATTTGTTTATTCCCATTGCGTTTACTATTAAGTATTAAGCCCGTTGCTGCTCAGGATTATTTTTATAGGAACCCCTTACTTAAGTGGTTTGCATTAAACATAATGGGAATTATTCCACTTGATCGCAAAATGAGATCCAAGAAAAAGAATCCTTTGTCAGACATAAACGAGTCTCTTTCAAAGAATGAGATTGTTATATTGTTCCCTGAGGGTTCTCGTGGTTCGCCTGAATGCTTGGGTGATTTTAAAGCAGGCATAGCACATATAGCAAAACAGAATCCTGAAGTGCCAGTGATTCCAGTCTTCATGCATGGATTAGGCAAAGTTTTGCCTAAAGGAGAGGCGTTGTTGGTTCCGTTTTTTATTGATTTATTTATTGGGGAACCCCTCTTTTGGAGTTCAGATAAAATTAGTTATATGGAGAATTTGACTTCAACGATGACTTCTCTAGCGGGTGAGGGGAGCTTTCCTTCTTGGGATTAAATCCACTTAGAAATAATCTTTAAGACATGGTCTAGAAAGTACAGGATCCTTTTTATATCAAACCAACTTTTATCCTGTCCCTACCTGATACCGAAAAGGGGTTTGCACTATTAGTTTAAAATTAGACCCAGTAATAATTACTCAATAATGTTAGATCAATCCAAGGCGGTTTAAAATCAGACTGAATTTTATCCTGTCTGGATGATCAAATAAAGTTTATCTCAACTATGAATCTACTTAGATACCTCGCACTCATCTCTGTTTTTACAGGCTTTTCTTGTTTCGCTTCAACTAAACCTAATATCGTTGTTATCCTGACTGATGATCAGGGCTATGCTGATATCAGCTTT
>TARA_B100001057_G_scaffold500062_1_pt1 | contig 16736 bp, 15 predicted proteins | sample TARA_B100001057 | Tara Oceans TARA_B100001057 (sample SAMEA2621839) | marine metagenome | biome: marine biome (ENVO:00000447); feature: surface water layer (ENVO:00002042); material: "saline water (ENVO:00002010), including plankton (ENVO:xxxxxxxx)" | depth 5 m
TGCCTGGCTGACTACATTGACCAACCGAAGGTATATCCTGCCGGCAGACTTGACCGAGATTCTGAAGGTCTGCTCCTTCTGACAGACAACGGCAAGCTGCAGCAGCGCCTGTCCAACCCTCGACATAACAAGAAGAAACGATATTTGGTGCAAGCAGAGGGAGACATTTCAAAAGTTGCGCTGGAGATTCTCCGAACAGGCGTGGAATTGAAGGACGGCAGAACGCGACCTGCATCTGCAACGCGGATAAATACACCGAGCCTCTGGCCGCGTGTACCACCAATAAGGGTCCGCGAAACCGTGCCGACTTCTTGGTTAAGCCTAACTTTACGGGAGGGCCGAAACCGGCAGGTTCGCCGTATGACGGCAGCAGTTGGTTTTCCGACGCTAAGGCTGGTGCGGGTGCAAATTGCTGAATGGCTTCTTGAGGATCTTGAGCCTGGGCAATGGATATCGACGACCATCGCAGACTAAACTATTAGTTATCTATTCCCGCCAGCGCTTTAGGGAGTCGACATCGCTGATACGGCTTTCGATCCAGCGGCTCTCTGCGGAGCTGGTTTGTTTCTTCCAAAAAGGAGCTCGGCTCTTGAGAAAATCCATAATGAAGTTGGCTGATTCGAATGCCGCTTGCCGATGGCTACTGGCCGTGGCGACGAGCACGATTTGATCACCAGGGAAAAGTTCTCCGACTCTGTGAATGATCCTCACGGCCAATAGCGGCCACCTTTCAGACGCCTCGCGCGCTATTTTTTCAAGCTGCTTCTCCGTCATTCCAGGATAATGCTCGAGGAACAGCCGTTCAGTTTTATCGAGATCGCCTGGATTATCACTTTGTGCCGTGCATATTTCCCTGACCAAGCCGGTAAACATGACAATTGCTCCAGCATCTCCTGCATGATTACGCAAGGAGGTATACTCGGCTTCCAACTCAAAGTCACTTGTTTGCACTGAGATCATAGCTAGCCTCCCGTCATTGAGGGAAAGAAGCCGACTTCATCGCCAAAAACTATTGGTGAAGAAGGTTCCGCAAAAACCTGATTTACAGAGATAAGTGGCGAATTGGCGCTTTGGCACAACTGATTGAACGCTGAATTTGTTTCACTCAGATGCCTGATTAGGGCCTCGACCGTTGTTATGTTCTCAGTTAGCTCAACCGTTTCTTTCGCTTTGCCCATATGCTCTCTGATGCTCGCAAAATAGAGTATGGTGATCATGATGAAGAATTACCCCGTTCGCTTGTAGTGTCCACTGCGGCCACCAGATTTCTCCAATAGAGTGACATCACCGATTACCATCTCCTTATCGACAGCTTTGCACATATCATAGACTGTAAGTGCGCTAACGCTCGCCGCCGTGAGTGCCTCCATTTCGACGCCGGTTTGTCCAGACAGCCGGCAGGTTGCTTCGATGGTCACGCAGCCGATACCTGAATCAATATCGAGACCAACTGTGACGGACGCAAGCATTAGCGGATGGCACAGCGGAATTAGGTGGCAGCACTGTTTGGCAGCCTGTATCCCGGCGATTCTGGCCACGCTCAATACGTCTCCCTTTTTATGGGTTCCAGCTCTAATCATTGAAAGTGTTTCGGGATTCATAAACACCCGTGCCTGAGCCCTGGCGACTCGTTCAGTCGTTGCTTTGTCACCGACATCAACCATCCGAGCATGTCCATCAGCATCCAAGTGAGTGAGTGAATTGCTCATAAATTTGGTTTCCTCAAAGACTTGTTAGATTATCCCTTTTTCTGAAGCTGAGCAGAAGCTGCTTTTCAAGTTGCATTAGCCAGTCCTTCACCAACATTGATAAAATTCACATCACAAGGCTATGAATCATTATCCTCATCTTACAGTAGCTACAGTGATCCCCATGCAGGGCCGATTTCTCATGGTGCAAGAAAAGGCAGATGGAGCGCTAGTTTTCAACCAGCCAGCCGGCCATGTTGAAGTTGGAGAAGACCTGGTTTCCGCTGCTGTTAGAGAAACCTATGAGGAAACAGGCTGGCACGTCCGGATAGAAAGTCTAATTGGGATCTACTCTCATATGCAAAAGACCAATGGGGTTCACTACTTACGACATTGTTTTCTCGCTTCACCAAAAGAACAATTCTCTTCAACGCCCCCAGATTGTGACATCGTTCGGGCGCTATGGCTCACTCATGATGAGCTCATATCCGTGTCTGACCAACTTCGAAGTCCGCTAGTTCTCAGAGCAATAACTGATTATGCAAGAGGTGATAAATACCCACTTGGTCTCATCAAATGAAGGTGCGCAAAATTAGCGACAGTGAAACGCCCGACGGCAGGAAAAAAGTTATCGTTGGGATGTCGGGCGGTGTTGATTCCTCCGTTTCAGCCTATCTTCTGCAAAAGGCTGGCCATGAAGTAACCGGTCTTTTCATGAAAAACTGGGAGGAGGATGACGGTACCGAATATTGTACTTCGAAGTCAGACCTTGCTGACGCCCAGTCGGTATGCGACAGTTTGGGCATCGAGCTTTTGACCGCTAATTTCTCGGCTGAGTATTGGGATAATGTGTTTGAACATTTTCTCGCGGAATACCGTGCGGGGAGGACGCCCAATCCCGATGTGCTCTGCAATAGAGAGATTAAGTTCAAGGCATTCCTAGAATATGCTTTCTCTATAGGGGCTGACTGTATTGCGACTGGACACTACGTCCAGCGAATTGATAATGGCAATCGCAGCTATCTGCATAAAGGCGTAGATGCAAATAAGGACCAAACTTATTTCCTGTGTGAGGTCAAAGAAGAAAATATCCGCAATGCTCTGTTTCCGATTGGAACATATCAAAAATCTCAGGTCAGAAAAATTGCCGGTGATCTGCAATTAGTCACCTCAAAGAAGAAAGATAGCACCGGAATCTGTTTTATCGGGGAACGAAAATTTAAGGATTTTCTTAACACGTATTTGCCTGCTCAACCCGGGCAAATCGTGAGCATTAGTGGTGATGCCTTAGGTTCGCATAGTGGACTGATGTACTACACCCTAGGCCAACGTCAAGGCCTTGGTATAGGCGGACGTGCAGGTTGCGCTGAAGAACCTTGGTACGTCGTGGCCAAAGACATGCTGAACAACTTACTAATTGTTGCGCAAGGCAATGAAAACAATCATCTTTACTCAAAGAGTGTGTGGGCTCTTGAGGCTTCCTGGATCGACCAGCGAGGACCTGACTTTCCGCTGCGTTGTCATGCAAAGGTAAGATATCGGCAATCAGACCAGCCTTGCATAGTCGACGCGGACGCATCTGGAAGGCTTAATATCGTGTTTGACGCGCCTCAGCGCGCAGTCACGCCGGGACAATACGCTGTGTTCTATGACGGAGCACGCTGTCTTGGCGGCGCCGTAGTGGACTCCTATGAGCGCTGATATTCTCGACCGGCCAGGAATGCAGGTCTTGGCCTTTTCAACAGCGTTTAATTCAAAGCACCTGGCTCGCGAACGAACTGGCTCATGCTGGGAACGTCCCTGTACCGGGGATGAAGACAATGATTGATTTTCTGTCCTTATCAACCGCTTTTGCCGCTATTTGCCTTGGACTCGAGCATGAACCGCTCAAGCATGTAATTCTATCGTTTTCAGACGCTTCAGATGCGTTCCAAGGAGGATGAGGAAACCTCGCGCTGTGCGAGCCCAGTTTTGCGGCTGTGGCCCCAATTGATGGCAAGCCCAGACATGTAATCAAGAGAGTGCATTAGGTAAAACTCGATCAATCACTTCAAGCCCAGCATTTCCAGACGGAGCAACCTCCAGGGGGCGGCATTTTTCAGGTTACAGAGGATATTAGGGCGCTAGCAACGCTATATCGGGATACAATTGGAACGCGTCCTTTTCGTGTTCAAGTTTAAGGGCAAGTTGAATATCTTTGGGACACGCTTATCGCGAAGCGCCCACGCGCCTTGCCAGGATTCGGCTTGCCGTGTTGTGGCCTCAGATTGGAGGTTGATCGTGGCACACGTTCATTACGTTTAGGCGGACTGACCGTATTGCGGTTTCTACGCTTCAAAATCTAGCTCAAAAGGGTCTTATTAAGTATGACAGATCAACAATTTATGGCTATTTCTTCAATTTCGCCTCTAGATGGGCGCTATGCGCAAAAATGCAGTGAGCTGGCCGAGATTTTTAGTGAATACGGGTTGATGCGATATCGGATCGAAGTTGAGATGAAATGGCTGCAGAAACTTGCCTCGCACTCAGGCGTGGTGGAACTCGAGCCACTTTGCAGTGCACAGATAGATGTCTTGAACAGTATTTTTCTTGAATTCAGCCTTGAAGACGCTCTTCGGGTAAAAGATATAGAGAGTAAAACTAATCACGATGTTAAAGCTGTCGAGTACTTTATCAAACAAGAACTCGAAAGTTTAGGCGGGTTTGAAGGGTACATCGAATTTGTGCATTTTGCGTGCACCTCTGAGGATATAAACAACTTGGCGTATGGGTTGATGCTCGCCAAAGCGCGAGACACTGTTTTAATCCCACAGATGGAAGCCGCAGTTGATGAGCTAAGATCCTTGGCGAATGAATTTGCAGCGCAGCCTATGCTTTCGCGCACTCACGGGCAACCCGCTACGCCCTCTACGGTTGGCAAGGAGTTCGCCAATGTGGCTTTCCGCTTGCAGCGGCAGCTGTCAAACTTTAAGGAAATCTGTATTTTGGGAAAGATAAATGGAGCTGTAGGTAATTATAACGCGCATTTAATTGCCTACCCTGAAGTTGACTGGCACCAAGTTGCCGCAGAGTTTATTGCCGATCTTGGGCTGGACTGGAATCCTTACACTACTCAGATAGAACCGCATGACTACGTCTCTGAGATATTCCACTGTCTTTCGAGATATAATACGGTACTAATTGATTTTTCGAGAGATATTTGGGGATATATCTCTCTGAACTATTTTAATCAGAAAACAGTCTCCGGTGAAGTTGGCTCATCAACGATGCCTCATAAGGTCAACCCGATAGATTTCGAAAACGCAGAGGGAAACCTCGGGCTGGCAAATGCATTGTTGGGTCATATGGCAGCTAAATTGCCCGTATCTAGATGGCAGCGCGACCTTACTGACTCAACAGTGATGCGAAATCTTGGAATTGGCCTTGGGTATAGCCTTGTAGCCTACCAATCGCTTAGAAGAGGGCTTGGGAAGCTCGAACTCAATTCCCATGCTGTTAATGCAGATATCGATGCCTGCTGGGAAATACTCGCAGAACCGATTCAGACCGTTATGCGGCGTTATCGGATCGCGGAACCCTATGAGAAATTAAAAGCGCTCACCAGAGGGAAAACCATCGACGAAACCACGCTGAAAGCTTTCATTGAGTCTCTTGATATACCAGAGTCCGCAAAAGAGGAATTGATGTCCCTGCGGCCTCGCACTTACTTAGGTAATGCTGTAGACCAGGCCAAGGAGATATGAACGGATGGCATGCTGACTCCGAATTTTGATAAAACAGAGTTCCTTAAATCATATTGGCAGCAAAAACCGATACTTATTAGGGGATTCTTTAGTAAACTAGTAGGATTTATTAGTCCTGATAGGTTACTCGAAATAGCGTGTAGTGCAGCTGCAGAAAGTCGCATTGTTATCACTCACCCCAAAGAGTCCGGGACCGATCGCTATGCCCTTGTGCATGGGCCATTTGAACTAACTTCCTTACCCGCTATGAGTGATGAGAACTGGACCTTGCTGGTGCAGTCGGCAGAGCTGTGGATTCCCGACCTGAAGCAGATGATCCAAGCCTTCGAGTTTTTGCCCCGCTGGCGCATCGAAGACGTTATGTTGTCCTTCGCCACGCCGGGAGGGGGTGTAGGCCCCCACTTTGATCAGTACGACGTCTTTCTGGTGCAGGGCCTTGGCCAACGCACATGGCAGGTCGGCGATCAGATTGACCTGACGAAACAGCCTCCCAACCTTCTTAGCACTGCTTCAGACTTAAATTTAATCAATGAAATTGAAGTAAAACATGAGTTTACGTTAGTAAATGGAGACGTTTTATACATTCCTGCCGGATACACTCACTGGGGCGTATCTCAAACTCCAAGTCTTTGCTACTCGGTGGGTTTCAGAGCGCCATCTTACGCCGAGATGATTGAATCTTTTAGCAATCGTGTCATCGACGAGCTAACGGAATCGCAGCGTTTCACAGATCACACGGACTCAGAAATGCGGGACAGCGCTGAAATTGGAGAAAATGATTGGCAGCGCGCATGGGAGATCGTGTCAGGGCTTTTGACTGACCAGGGTGAATTCTTGCATGCATTTGGCAGCCTTGTTACGGAGGTCAAATACCCGGAGTTGGTCGAACCACTGACCGATGAGGTAATCCCTGAAGAACTGATCGCCTTCAAAGGGAAAGCTGTGGAGCTCGTAAGGAATCCGGCCTCTCGATTTGCCTACTTATTGCAAGCTGACCCCAAACCCCTGCTTTTGTTCGTGGATGGAAAAGTTTACGAACTGGAAAAAGTCCATCTGCCAGCGATCAGGCAGTTGTGTGCCTCTGAGTTCGCGAATATCTATGATATTTCAGAGCTTTGGTGTTCGGTCGATAGCCTGGGATTAGTCTGCCAGCTAGTGCAAAGCGGAGCGCTCTGGCTGACTGAAACAGAGAAATAGCGCTAAATTTCGGGCTATTTTGTTCGTTGGTAAGGCGGCAATCAGACGCTGTGGAGCGCAGCCAGTAAATCTGAGCTAAACCAGTTCCCGCGAACTTGCAGCGATGAACTGCAGCTTAAGCTCTTGGTAGCTCGTCACAGACGGGAACTGAGGGAATTCGGCGATGACATTGGCGGGAGCGCGAAATAAGATACCTGAATCGGCCTCTGCCAACATAGTAGTGTCATTATATGAGTCTCCAGCCGCAATAACACGGAAGTTAAGCTCGTGGAAAGCTTTCACACATCGTCGCTTGGGGTCTTCCTGACGCAATTTGTAATCCACGATATAACCGTGCTCATCTGTAATGAGTCGGTGACAGAATAGGGTCGGAAAGTCTAGCTGCTGCATTAATGGGTGAGAGAACTCATAAAAAGTGTCCGACAAAATAATTAGTTGGAAGCACTCCTTCAACCATCCTACGAATTCTTTCGCTCCTTCAAGCGGGCTCAGGGTGGCAATTACCTGCTGAATGTCAGGCAAACCCAACTTGTGCCTGTTAAGGATATTTAAACGTTGTCTCATCAAGACGTTGTAATCAGGTATGTCGCGAGTAGTAGCTTTGAGTTCTTCAATACCTGTTTTTTCGGCAAAACCAATCCATATTTCTGGGATTAGCACACCCTCTAAGTCAAGGCAGGCCAGTTCCATCGATTTTATCTCCTGTGTGACGATTCCGAGTTAAGGGGTGTTGATGAGTGGGTCAAACGAAAGTAACAGCTGGTTCCACTCGAAGCGATGACATGGACCCGATGACATAAATTCTGCTCGACAACCGAAAGGTAGCAGATCCGGGCGCTTTTGGCATTCAATGCAGCACGTTAGATCAACGTTGCCAAGTCGCGGTTTTGCATTCCAAACATAACGCCCCTGCATTTTTGATTTAGGTATGCGTCTCTGGCGCTTTTATCTGAGTAAGTCTCTAATTATAGGTAGTATTTCCACGTGGAACATTGGTTGTGTCAGCGTGGAACATTGTCACACCGCCAGTTTGCTATGGAGAAAGGCTGACCCACTGACCGGCGAAAAGACCTAACCAAAAACTTCTTCTGAGGTGTAAACGCGGCAGGAACTTACGAATTGGCCACGCCGTTCGGAACATGGCCCGTCGCGACATGATGACGCGCAGACTCGCAATGGCCCTGTTGGTCATCAAAAAACACATCAGCGTCAAAGGCCTGAAGAAACTCACCTTTTTGCAGTCCTCCTAGAAAAAGAGACTCGTCAATGCGGATATTCCAAGCCCGTAATGTACGCACCACACGCTCATGAGCCGGAGCCGCTCTTGCCGTAACTAAGCAGGTCCTTATTGGAGCTTTGCCTGATGGAAAGGCGAGCTGGAACTGCTGTAGCGCGTGCAAAAATGGTTTGAAAGGCCCACCCGCGAGTGGCTGAGTCGCGGTATTGCGTTCATTCTCTGTAAAAGCCTCTAGGCCTCTGTCTTTGAATATTTTTTCAGACTCATCTGAAAACAGAACTGCATCTCCATCGAACGCGATCTTGAGGATTTGCTCTTTTGTGTTGGTTTTAACTGAAGGCAGGATCGTGGCCGCAGCTACGCCCAGCTCCAAAGCCTGGCGGACATCTGTACCATCGGTAGACAAAAACAAGTGGCTGTTAAAAGCTTGAATATATCTATACGGGCTGTCTCCACTGCAAAACGCAGCTCGCTTTATGTTTAGATGGTAATGTTCAATTGAATTGAACACTCTCAGTCCCGTATCCGCACTGTTTCGCGACAAAAGAATGACTTCGACTGGGGATCCGTCAATCACTTTGTTGAGGCTCAATAATTTCTCGACAAGATGAAAAGCCACTCCGGGTGGTAACGGCTCATCTTCATGTTCGATCTGGTAATGCTGATAAGCAGCTAGCCCTTGCTGTTCAAAAACAGCGTGGCTCTCTGCAAGGTCAAATAACGCGCGGGATGAAATCGCGATGATAAGAGGATCAATTTTAGGAAATGTCAAGGGAATCACCCACCAAATTTGAACGGTCGAATCGTATCGCGCGGCGTTTTGCGGTATCTTGAGCCCACGCAGCCCTGCTGCTCACCCCATGTGAAACTCCTTGGGACTTTGCCCAGGCTACGAGTTTGAATTAAGAGTATAGCAAACGCCAGTCCCCGCTAAGCCGCAATATCCTCCAGGGTTTTTGGCAAGATATTGTTGATGATAATCTTCTGCATAGTAAAATTCGCGTAAGCTTCTGATTTCTGTGGTAATAGCTCCTAAAGCCTTTTCAATCAATGCCTGCTGAAATTGCCTTAGGCTCTTCTTGGCAGCGCAAGACTGTTCATTATCTATACAATAAATGGCGGAGCGATACTGTGTACCCATGTCATTTCCTTGCCGCATGCCTTGGGTAGGATCATGCGACTCCCAAAATGCGGCGAGTAACTGCTCATAAGAAATGAGTGTGGGGTCATAAAAAACCTTTACGACCTCTGTGTGGCCTGTTTTACCGCTACAGACGTCTTCATAAGTTGGGTTTTTAGTGATTCCGCCTGCATAGCCGACCGCCGTACTGAACACTCCGGGCAATTTCCAGAAAAGACGTTCTGCGCCCCAGAAACAACCGAGACCAAACACAGCTTTGCTCAGATTATCTGGTAAGGGCTCCACTATTGGATGTCCATTGACAAAATGTTCGCGGGTGAACTGGTTTGGATAGGCCCTATCTTGCAATGCGGTCTCGGCAGAAGGTAGCTCAACCGGTTTCTTACTCATTCCAAATAACATATTGTCTTTCCTATTTAATTCCGTCGTTTCTGATCGAGACCAGTCGAATCGAGACTTATCCAGTTCAGATCTCTCGACTCAGAACGGCGTGATGGGGAGATTGACGGACAGATCACCAGTCGTGTCACAGGCTACTGGCTTGCAGTCACACGACCACGCAAGCTGTCTTTTCAACGCTCGCAGTTTGCGTCGTATATCTTGTTCGGACTATACCTCGAGTGAATCTCTAAGCTCTTCACTTTTAGAGGCCGCCTTCGAAACCATCCCGGTTTGCTTTTAACACAAGACGCCTGAGATGATAGTACGGATCATTTTGATTCTATAAACATTCGAAACCGAGGCAAGTAAAGAAAGATGATTGAGCGACTTCCATTTAAAAACTGTTTGATTCCTTTTTTTAAAACCCAAGATTCTTACGGAATTTATCGAGCTAGAGGGACCAGAAGCAACAGGTTGAGAGGAGATCTCATGCTCTCCTTTTTGTTCGCGGTGGCGGCATGTCAATCTTATGCGGCCCCAGATATCATGTTGCCACTGTCACTAGAGAACCTGCTCCAGGTTGCCGACATGGAACAACTCGAATCATTGAGCCCGATGGCTGAGGGCAATGCCGCCGTCAGGCCTTTTAAAATTGAAATTGAAGAGTCCGCAGTCGATGATCTGCGCACGCGCCTCGCGGCGGCTCGGCTACCGGATCAAATATCCGAGAGCACCTGGGAATACGGTACGGAGCTGAACTACCTTAAAGAGCTCCTTGAGTACTGGCAAAATGATTTCGACTGGCCAGCGCAGCAGGATTCTCTGAACGAGTTTGACCACTACAGAACCGAGCTTGACGGTATCGATCTCCATTTCATCCATCAGAAGTCTGTTCATGCTTCTGCTATCCCTCTCCTGCTGGTACATGGTTGGCCGGGCTCAGTGAGCGAATTCCACAAGGCTATCCCAGCGTTGACCAATCCTGAATTGCATGGTGGTGATGCGAGCGATGCCTTCCATGTTATTGCCCCTTCCTTGCCGGGTTTCGGCTTTTCGTCTGCCCCTAAAAGTCAGGGCTTTGGTCCTGAACAAATGGCTTTGACATTTGCGTCCCTCATGGAACGATTAGGGTATGAGCGCTATGCGCTAGCAGGCGGCGATTGGGGTGCAATCATTAACCGCCATTTGGCAAATCATTATCCAGAGCGCTTGATTGGTTTACATTCGAACATGGTGCTTGCTAACCCCCCCTCCGACCCTGAGCGCAGAGACGCTGTCCCATCGGAGGAAGCCGCAAAAGTGGCTGCTCGACGCGCTTTCATGCTCAACGAAGTTGGTTACCAGCAGATTCAAGGAACTAAGCCTCAAACCTTAGGTTATAGTTTGAATGATTCGCCTGCTGGACTCGCTGCCTGGATCGTTGAGAAGTTTCATGGATGGAGCGATTTGTCCCAGGAAACAAAGGGTAATCTCGACAGTATTTTTAGTAAAGACGAGATTCTGACCAATATCTCAATATACTGGTTTACCGGTAGCATTACCTCTTCAATGCGGATCTACTATGAGAATCGCAATACTGCGCCTCTCAAACCAATGGAATTCATTAATGTGCCCACCGGTGCGGCTATATTTCCCGCGGAAATTTATATCCTGCCAAAGGTGTGGGTTGAGGCCGCCTATGATCTCAAACATTGGACTGTCATGCCGCAAGGGGGGCATTTCGCTGCGCTTGAGCAGCCAGATTTTTATGTAAAGGACTTGCGGGATTTTTATCGCCAATTGCGATAGACCGCTGTTTGACAATCATTTTTGAAGGCTAAAATATGAACACAGACCTTAAGCACCCCTCTGAGATGAGAGGAATTTTGGCATGGATAGAACGCTCCGGGAACCGACTGCCTGATCCTGTTTTCATATTTTTTTATTGCATCGCCGCAGTCGTAATAATTAGCGTGGTACTTGCCGCCATTGGGGTCTCTGCGATCCATCCAACTCAGGTTGATGATCTAGGCAACGCGGTCAGAATCAACGCAGAGAGCTTGCTTTCAGCAGGAAATATTCGCCGCTTACTAGTTGAAATGCCGGAGACATTTGCCGGATTCCATCCTCTCGGATACGTTCTTGTGGTAATGCTGGGCGCAGGAGTTGCGGAGCGCACGGGCCTGTTTGCCTCAGCGATGTCTGGAGCTGTAGCGCGAGCTCCTAGAATCCTTCTTACTCCGGCTGTGGCCTTGATTGGAATGGTCGGGAATCTTGCCGCAGATGCCGCCTATGTTGTTTTAATTCCATTGGCTGGTGTTGTCTTTTCTGCGGCTGGGCGCCATCCTATTGCCGGCATCGCCGCCGCTTTTGCCGGCGTATCAGGAGGCTTTTCAGCCAACCTGCTACCGGGACAACTTGATGCCTTGCTGTTCGGGATAACAGAAGCGGCGGCAGAGAGCATTTTGCCGTCTTGGGATGCAAACATCGCGGGTAATGCCTACTTTATCATTGGAATGACGTTCGCTTTCTTGCCGGTTATTTGGTTTGTTACAGATAAGATCATTGAGCCTCGATTGCCTCCTATTTCTGCGGTCAATGCAGAAAACCATACGTCACAGAATATAAAAGAACCTGGCGCACCACTTTTACCTGAGGAGGTTCGCGGGTTAAAGCGAGCAGGATTGGCATGTCTAGCGATTATTTTCTTCTGGGTTTCTTTGTGTGTGATACCTGGCACTCCTTTGATAGACGAATACGCCAGCCCTGAGGCGCGTTTGAACCCTCTATTTCAGTCCCTGGTTGCAGGTTTTTTCATTCTGTTCCTGATTAGTGGCTGGGCTTATGGCTCCGCATCAGGCTCTGTTACCTCTCATCGAGATGTGGTTCGAATGATGAGTGAGTCCATGAGTGACCTTTCGTATTATCTAGTTCTGGCTTTTGCTGCGGCTCACTTTGTCGCGATGTTCAATTGGTCTAATCTTGGTTTGATATTCGCTATAAAGGGCGCTGCTATACTTCAGGGTTCCAGGCTGCCAGACTCTCTCCTTCTGGCTTTCATCATTTTGTTTGGCGCATCGATCAATCTTTTCATCGGTTCAGCCAGCGCAAAGTGGGCTTTATTAGCTCCGGTTCTGGTGCCTATGCTCATGTTACTTGGTCTAAGCCCGGAAATGAGTACTGCTGCTTATCGTGTCGGAGATGGTGCCACCAATATAATTACGCCTTTGATGCCCTACTTTCCGTTAATTCTCGTATTTTGCCAAAGATGGCAACAGGACTTTGGTCTCGGAAGCCTGGCTGCTACGATGCTGCCATATTCGCTGCTGCTTCTCTTATCTGGAATCTTTATCACAGTAGTGTGGGTAATTTTTGGTATTCCCCTCGGTCCCGGAGCGCCAGTAGAATTCACGCTTTAGATCACGCTCAGGCGGAGTTACGTGAGGCATTAATATTACCAAAAAGGCTACGCACAATCATTTTTTCATATGTTTGCAACAGATTCTTCTCATCCCGCGCTATTTCGGAATTGGCGAGGTCGTTAACCCGAGTAAGTGCATACTGTTGAATCACAAGCAGCGGCAGCACGATATTCATTCGAAGTTTGATGCTCGCCTGACTAATTGGATTGTCTTCAAGTAGCTCTTTTTGCCCGGACACCTTTAGCGCCATTTCTTTGCTTAGATCATACTCTTGCTTGATTAAACGCCAGAATTCTCCGAACCTTTCGTTCTTTTCCATGTGGGCGGTGAGCTTAAAAATACTTTTACACATACTTTGCATACTGTTACTGATCATCGCCTCGAAGAACTTCGACTCATCGTACAATGATTGATATTGACTAAGCTGGCCTTGCTCCTCAATCATTTTTAATGCGGTTCCCAAACCGAAATATCCTGGGACGTTCTGCTTTAATTGTGCCCAGGCGCCCACAAAAGGAATGGCTCTCAAGTCTTCAAATTTCAGGCTATCTGCTTGTCCTCTTTTAGAAGGTCTGCTGCCGACATTCGACTGAGCGTAGTAATGCAGAGTGCTCATTTCTTCCAGATAGGGCAAAAACAATGGATGTGACTTAAACGAAAGATATTTCTCATGGCTGATCGCAGCCAATCTTTGAATCAATTCCCGCTGCCTGCTGTCCAATTCTCTTTCAGATTTCTGAAACATGTTGCTTTCTAAACCAGCTGCAAGCAATTGGTTAAGATTATGTCGAGCGGCAGTATCAGTTCCGTAGTAAGAGCTGATTGTTTGCCCCTGCACGGTAAGATGAATTTGAGTGTTTTCTATCTCTTGGCCAAGAGCGGCATAAAATTTATATGTATTCCCACCACCTCGAGCAGGTGGTCCGCCTCTTCCGTCAAAAAAGGTCACTTTGACGCCGGCACTTCTGGATGCTGACGTGATCGATTCTTTAGCACAATAGATTGCCCAATTGGCCATCAGATAACCACCATCTTTTGTTCCATCGGAGAACCCGAGCATGACTGTTTGCTGGTTATCTCTGCCTCGCAGATGCTGATTATATGCTGGATTTTCATACAGCTCTGCCATGGTTCGGTCGGCCGTCTTTAAATCGTCGATGGTCTCGAACAAAGGCACAATGTCTACACTCAGACTATTTTTCCATCCTGCCAGTCTAAATAACGCAACAACATGAACGATATCTCTTGGGCTACGGCAGTTGCTGATGATATATCGATGGATACTAAGCTCTCCATTCTTCAGCTGAATCTCCCGAATCAGTTTCATCGATTCTATAGTGTCATTTTCGACAGGCTCCTTGAGTGAAGCGGATGAGACATTTTTGTCTATCCGTAGAAGTGCATCTATTTGTTCTGATTCTGAGAGCACTTTGAACCTTTCATACCACCCATCGGGTATGGTTTTTAATGCGCTCTCCAGAGTCTTTTGAATTACCCGGGAATCCTGCCGGATATCGAGACTGGCAAAGTGGAAACCAAACATTCTTACCTTGCGCTGAAATGAAGCCAGTTTCTCCAGGTAGAGTCCCTGATAACGCAGCTGAATGAGCTTACCGATTTCTTCCAGCTTGCTCAGGAGTTCTTCGACGCTTCCAAAAGCTTGCTGTTCTTCGCCGGTCAACTCTCGTTGGCAGGATATTTCTAGACTTTCTAGTGCTTCAAATACTCCTCTAAAACTTAGGCGCCGCTTTAGCGACCGAAGCTCGTTACGGTAGCATTCAAGAACAATAAACCTTAATCGCTCGGCGACCTGTCTTGTTTCATCGACGGTAACGAAAGGATTTCCGTCACGATCGCCACCAGGCCAAAAACCGATACTCAGAAGCTGCGTTCCATCATTCGTTCCCTCGTCACTGTCGAGGTAGTGCAGTAAATCATCAGAAATTTCGTTAAATGCTGAATAAAAAATATTGCCTAGATACCAGCTTAGCTGAGTGGCTTCTTCAAACGGCGATGGCTTTAATTTTTGAAAAAACGGAGTGTTGCCCAACTGTTGCAGAAGATCACGAACTTTATTGACGTCGCTTTGCTTAATTGCAGCAGTCAGATCAGTGATGATTGCCAATACGGGGCCTGGATAAAACTGAGTTGGATGTGCAGTTAGTATTACTCTCGCACCAAAGTCGCGCAGCAAGATTTTAAACTCTTCATCTAGACCTTCTAGCGAAACCTGGTGGATGAGTTGACGCAGACGGTTACTCTTTTCTGTCTGATGGATTTCTGCATAAGCTGCATCCTCAAGGGCATCAATAAGAACAACCTGCCTTTCTACATATTGAATTACCTTAAAAAGGAATTGAATCTGTTTACCTTCGGTAAAGTGTGCTCGATGAGTTTGGAAGAAATCTCTGATGATCCGTTCTGGTGATTGCCCTAATTGCAAACCTTGATCGCATGCCTGCTCTAAAAGTGGTAGCAGTAAGCCGGTCTGCTCTACGGCATCTAGCGGCAAAGTCAGGAACAAACCATTATAAAGCTGATATTTTAGATTAACTTCTTTTTCATAAATGTCGTTGAGCGTGTGTAAATCAACCATTCCTTGTTTTCCTTAATAACTTACTCGCGACTACCTATGATGCCCAAGAGTGGTTCCTATGGGCAAGGCCCACAGATTTAGCTAGTATGTCCCCCCATGCGCCGGTCGTATGAAAGATATTTAAATGCTTCTGTCATTTTAGCTATTCTGCTGTTACTGCTGACGTACAGTTCTTTGTTAGTGGCTTCGGAAGGCTCTGCTGTGGCACTCGAACATAGTCAGGCGGTCTTTTGGAATTTCGTTATCGCAGTTATTGTCCTTGCCACACTGATTGCAAGCGCGGCACTCCCATTAGCCGCGTTGCGCCAATGGCCTGGGCGATGGCGCTACCTCGCCATATTTCCCCTGGCTGCATTGTTGCTATGGCTAGTCGTCATAGCCACTGGCCGAATTTATGACTCAGGATCGCATCGACTGTGGCCGTTCGAGTTGTTCGCCTGGGCTATGGCTAACATGATCTACATGGTAATTATAATGACCGCAAAGCGTAAATTAGATAAGCATGACGCTGAAGAGCCATCATGAGTTATTTAGCATGCAGATAATGCCGATCCCTCGAGCTCAATGCCTCAATTCTTCGCAAAGCAGTTTCCACGCTTCGAATCCGCCGTCCATACTGTAAGTCTCAATAAACCCTCGACTCGATAAGTAAGCGGTGGCGCTTTGGCTTGAGATGCCGTGGTAACACATCACAATTAACGCGGTGTCAGATCTCGTCTCCTCTATGAATTCCTCGATATTCTGCTCTGATAGATGGGTGCTACCTGGAATGTGTGACGCACCAAATGAGTGGGCATCGCGGATATCCACTATCTGGATATTAGGCCTTGTCTTTAGCATGTCTCTTGCTTTTTCGGCTGAAATACGTTTCACGATCATTTTAATGTCGAGTCCTCATTCTAAGCCCGCTTCCGCTCTATTTATGCTCACTGTAATACCGTGCAAACTTGTTATCCAATCTCCAACCCAAATCCATTCGTCCCTAATTAGAGCAAAATGATTCCGAGCAGGAGAAATCCTACAGTCGCAATCCCCGCGGAAAAAAGAGCATAAGGTAGCTGAGTACGGACATGATCGATATGATCAGTAGCTGCTGCCATGGACGAAACGACTGTAGTGTCACTGATTGGGGATGCATGGTCACCAAAAACAGAACCGGACAGAACTGCAGCCAAGAATAGCGATGGTGACAAGCCAAGAGACAATGCAATCTCCATCGAAAGCGGGATCATAATCGCAAACGTTCCCCAGCTCGATCCAATTGAGAAGGCAATAAAACTGCTGATAATAAAGAGGAGCGGCAGCATAACTACTTTCGGTACGGTTTCACCGACAATCTGCGCTACGTACCT
>TARA_B100001057_G_scaffold128081_4_pt1 | contig 16721 bp, 7 predicted proteins | sample TARA_B100001057 | Tara Oceans TARA_B100001057 (sample SAMEA2621839) | marine metagenome | biome: marine biome (ENVO:00000447); feature: surface water layer (ENVO:00002042); material: "saline water (ENVO:00002010), including plankton (ENVO:xxxxxxxx)" | depth 5 m
TGATAAAACCGTGCGTCGCGTACGCTGGGAATTCCAGGGAGGACCTATCGCGAAAGTGGCCGCCAAGCGTCAAACCGGGACCTTAAAATTACTCACCGACACAAATAGCGATGGCCTTATGGACAAAGCCACCGTGTGGGCCGACGACCTGCCACCATGCTATGGTATTGTGCCCGCGAATGGAGGAATCATCGTGACATGTGCGCCACATATCATGTTCTTCGCTGATCGCGATGGCGATGGAGAACCCGAGGTCCGGGAGACCCTTTTCACCGGCTTTGCCACCAACACTATCGAACGTGGTATCAATAATCCGATTTGGGGACTCGACGGCTGGATCTATATCGGCAGCGGCAGCGGTGGAGGAACAATCACGGGGCCAAGGCTCAAAGTCCCCTTTGAAGTGGGAAACTCAGATTTCCGCATTCGGGCCGACGGCAGCGCCATCGAACGGGTAAACGGCAGCGTGCACACCTTTGGCCTGACAATGAACGACGTTGGCGACCGGTTCCCTTCATCCGGCGGAACCTCGGTCCGCTACGCCCTTCCTCTACCCCATCGCTACCTTGCCAGAAATCCTCATGTGCCGTCGCCCAACGACACCCACAACGCTTCGAATTATAATCGCGGCTTCCGCATTAGCGAACCACACCCGTGGCGTGTAAGGCGCCGCAGTGATCCAGCGTGGGTTAAATTCTACGGTGACCGCGAGACAAACAGCAACTACTTCTCCGGAGGGTGTAGCACGACTTACTATGGGGGAACGCTTTTCCCTGCGCAGTATCGTGGTAATCTTTTCTACTGCGAACCATCCCTTAACATCATCCACCGTGCCATTTTAAAACGCGACGGCGCAGGCTACAAAGCAACCCGCGCGCCAGGAGAAATGGAGTCAGAATTCCTCGCCTCGACCGATCAATGGTTCCGCCCCATGAACCTTCGCACCGGCCCTGACGGCGCGCTCTATATTGTCGATATGTATCGCGAAATTATCGAGGATTACTCTGCAATTCCGCGATTTCTCCAGCAACAATATGGCCTCGACCAAGGTAGAGCCCACGGTCGGATCTGGCGACTTGTCCCAAAAAATGCCGAAGTCCAAGAATCCCCAAATTTTTCCAAGCTCAGCGGAATTGAATTAGCTCAAGAAATCGGAAGCAATAATCCCTGGAGAAGAGAAACAGCACAACGCCTGCTAATCGAAAGAGCAGACAAGAATCCTGCGGAGGGGCTTGCAAAACGCCTAGATGGAAATTGGCGCGGCGCAATTCGCGCACTGAACACCTTAGCCCATATCGGAGCTCTAAAGTCTTCACACGTTTTGACAGGACTTAGACATAAACACTTTGGAGTTCGTATTCACGCCTTACGCATGGCCGAACCACTTCTGGAAAAAAACAAAAAGGTTAGAACGCATGTATTCTCCATGGTCGATACCCTTGACCCCGATCCCAGCGTTCGACTTCAGATCGCACTCACCCTAGGAACGCTTCAGAATGAAGCATCCGCCATCCGGCTTGCATCCTTGGCTCACCGACATGGGAGCGATCGCTGGATGGAATCAGCAATCCTCAGCTCTGCTAATGGCCAGAACGGATCTTGGCTATCACGATGGAAAGGAACCCCGGCTCTCGGAACCACGATGGCCGGCAGGAGAGACTCGAATGCGGTCATGAACCAGCTCTTGCATCTCAATCACTTAAATCCTGAAACCGGCATTCCTTTTCTTCAAGGTCTTATCACCGGCGCCTCTCAAGGCGATAGACCATGGCCAGAGCCAACAAACGGCTGGGAAAAGATCGCAAACCAGCTCGCTATGATGATGACCAGCACCAATGCGGAAGTTCGAAAGCTCGCATCTGGATTTGCGGCAAGGCTCCCCATCGATTCTTCCACGTATGTTAGTAAATTTCTAAACTCAGCAAAAAAACAAGCACTCGATAGTCAAACTCCACTCAATCAACGTGTCTCCGCAATTGAAATGCTCTCAATCGCTCCCTATGAAACGCTTGCTCCCATCGCGATCACACTCCTTGATCCAAAACAGCCTCCCTCTCTGCAGCTAGCTGCCATTATCGCCCTCGGAAAATCTCACGATATTCGTGTTGCGAGAGAGTTGATCAAGGCCTGGCCAAGCCTTACTCCAAAGTCCCGCACAGTCGTCCTAGAAACTCTTCTTTCCCAAGAAAACCGCCTCCCAGTGCTCCTCGAAGCCATGGAAAACAGGGCCATTCAGATTGGCGACCTCTCTGCTATCCAACGCGAAAAGCTCATCCAAAGCGACCATGCTCATCGAACAAAAAAACTCTTGGCGGCTTTCAGCAGTGACGCTGATCTGCCAAAACGCATCGCCCGCTATCAGAAAGCTCTCACCGTCAACAGAGACGGGGCAAATGGAAAAAGTATCTACGCAAAAAATTGCCTTATGTGCCACAAGCTCGACAATAAGGGCAATGAAATTGGACCTTCTCTCGCTAGTATCTCAGGCAAACCTGATGAAGGAATCCTCATGGACATCCTTGATCCAAACGGAAAAATCGATCCCGAATACAAGCTATACCTCGTCACAACTTCTACCGGTGGTTCTCACGCTGGCGTTCTAGCCAACGAATCAGCCACCAGCCTTACCCTTAAACGCCCTGACGGTAAGACCGACATCATACTGAGGAAAGACATCAAGACAATGACTACATCGGAAGTCTCCCTTATGCCCGCAAATCTACACGAGCAGATCACGCCAGCGGAAATGGCAAGTCTCGTCACTTTCCTGCGCACCAAGTTTGGCAAGAGATAGAACTTCCGCATAGCTGAGGTGAATATCGAACAGCCGAAAAATGCCTATTAAAGGTCTGAAAGATCTCCTGAAGAATCTTGGATTAGAGTAACATTCTTGGCAGTAACCAACCACTATTCTATGCCAAGATTCCATCAATCAATTTACCATGAACATCGGTCAACCGGCGTTGAATCCCATTATGATAATAAGTGAGTTCCTCATGATTAATACCCAGCAAATGTAGCACTGTGGCATGAAAGTCATACCAAGGCACGGGATCAACCACAGACTTGTAGCCCACGTCATCCGTCGCTCCATATGTGATTCCATGTTTCAAACCAGCGCCAGCCATCCAGCAGCTGAAGCCAACCTGGTTGTGATCACGCCCAGTGCCCACTTGGTCGGCTCCTGATTGAGTAAATGGCGTGCGGCCAAACTCCGAGGTAAACAACACGAGCGTGTCATCGAGCATTCCGCGCTGGCGAAGATCTTTGAGGAGTGCTGCGACCGGCTGGTCAATCCGCAAGGCCTCACGGCCATGGTTACGCTTCATGTCTTCATGCCCATCCCAATTGATGCGTGGCGACCCGAATGAACCGCCGGAGAAGAGCTGCACATGGCGTACGCCCTGTTCGAGCATCCTCCGCGCCAACAAACAACTGGTCCCAAAATCCTTTGTCTCCTTACCATTTAATCCATAGCTCTCGCGAATTGCTTCACTCTCTTTGCTGATATCGGTGACCTCTGGCACAGCGAGCTGCATCTTGGCCGCCAGCTCGTAACTTGACACCCGTGCCGCGAAGACATCCTCGAAACCTCTTTCCTCCATATGCAGGCTATTCATCTTGTCTAAAAGTGCACGGCTATTGATTTCAACTTCCGCCGTAATCGGCCTAGCAGGGAATAGATTGCTGATGGCATCCCCCTCACCGCTGGTTCGAAAGGGCACACCCTGGTGGACGGCGGGCAAAAAACCATTAGTCCAGTTACTCGTCGAACCAGCTGGCATCCCACGGGCGTCCGGTAGCACAACATAAGTCGGCAAATTATCAGTCATGTTACCAAGTCCATAACTCACCCACGACCCCATCACCGGAAAACCGTTGAGACGGAATCCACTACTTTCCTGGAAGGTCGCCGGAGTATGGCTAGAAGACTGCGCAACCATTGAATTGATGACCGTCAGCTCATCAGCAACCGTCGCAAGATGCGGGAAAAGATCGGAGATCCAAAGCCCACTTTTGCCGCGTTGCTTAAACTCCCAGTCATTTTTGCGCAGCAACCCCACTTTACCAAAGAACACATCGGGGCGTTCATTCGCTGAAAGCGACTTGCCGTGCATTTCAGCGAGCTTTGGCTTATAGTCGAAGGTGTCAACTTGACTCACCCCACCGCATAAACAAAGGTGAATTACCCGCTTCGCCTTTGGTGCGTATTGAGGTTCGATGGGTGGCGCGGCAACGCCCTCTCCCACCATCAGCGAAGACACTGCAGCCCCACCGAGCCCCCCTTTTGTCCACTCAAAAAATTCGCGTCGTGATAGTGGTTTGCCAGTCATAGTTTGATTAATTTACGTAGAGAAATTCGTTAGCGTTAAAGAGCACCCGACAAAAAGCGGCAAGGCTGTTCTCAGCAATGAAATCGTGGCATGGCCCAATCTCCACTGCTCTTGGATCACGACCGTAGGCGAGACGAAATCCAATGGTAATTTGGGCCTTCACATCATCACCTGCCTCAAGCTGTAACCGCTCGGCAAAGCGATCTGACATTCGCAAAACAAAAGAGGTATTCATGAGTGAGAGTGCCCCTAGCGGCGTCGTAGTGATGCTACGCGTCGGCGTCGTAGTCGAGGGGTCCGGACAGTCAAGAGGGGATAGCAAAGGATGGACATTACCGCGCGCCCAAGTGCGATAGATACTACGGCGATTAAATTCAGAACCCTCTGGATCAATCGGATCGTAGACCCATGAACCTTTGTGCCGATACATCTTAAAATCACGAAATCCAGGTCCACCCATTACGGTATTAAGTTGGCCCGCCACTTTCAGAATCGAATCGCGGATCACCTCGGCTTCGAGCCGCCGCGGGGAAGCCCGCCATAATAAAACGTTACCCGTATCAATTTTTGACGCATCGGGATTGGGCCGCGAGGCCTGCCGGTAGGTTGCAGAATTGACAATCAGTCGATGCATCGCTTTCAAGCTCCATTTCTGTGCCCGGAACTCGGCCGCGAGCCAGTCCAGCAACTCTGGGTGCGAGGCTTCACCACCACTAAAACCAAGATCATTGGGTGTCTTCACTAAGCCCTGCCCGAAGTGATAATGCCAAAGCCGGTTCATCATCACACGAGCGAACACCGGATTGTCCGGTTGTGAAATCCAAGCGGCGAGTTTCTTCCGGCGCTCGCCTTCACTTGCATTCGGGGCCAAACCAAAATCCGCAGACAACGTTGATTTGACTGCTGCGATCCCTCCTGCCGAAACCTCTTCGCGAGGATCGAAAGGATTACCCCTTTCTAAGAGTTTCGTGACCGGCGAACCTGACGGGCGCACTGCGTAGACTTTCTTCTTCTGAATCTTCGATAGAGCACTCTTAAGTCGAGAAATCTCTGCTTTCTGCTCGCCGCGAATCTTACGCTGTTCCGGATTTAAGGCAGCAACCAACTCCGCTTCAGTGACATAACGAACATCCGCCGAGATTGCGATCTCCTCGGCTGATAGAACGCGATCATATAACTGCGCCCTATCAACTTGACCCGCCAACATGCGCCCAGCACCCGCGCTATTCCCGTGACGCAGACCGAAGAGCACCTGATGATTCTTGGCAAGATACTTTGATCTCCCCGTGCGGTAGGTCTTCCCATACAACTTGCCGTTCCGATAGGCTGTGATAGCCCCGTCCTCTGCATAGGTAATCGCAAGATGAACAAACCTATTTTTAGCATCAATTTCCTCACTCCCACCAAAGCTCTTGGAGCGAGCATAACTATTGCTCCCCGACATCCAGCGTCGTGGTTCACGCTCACCGAACACGATGGCGTCGAACTGCCCGCCATCAACGTTTTGAACCGAAATCGCTGACCCTCCACGCTGATCGAGATTATCTAACTTCACCCAAGCCTCGAGTGTCTTCGCACCTAACTCCTGCGGCATGCGCGCCGTGATTACGTAGTCATCTTTACCGTCGAGATGTAAGACTCCGCCAATTACGCGCGCTCCTCCTTTAGCTTCACCGTGTGCGGATCCAATTTCGTCCCGGAGGTCCGTATCAAAGGTCCAACGAGAAATTGGCCTCACCGGATTGTCCGCCGAGACGACCCTTTTATCAGAAGCGAGAATCTTCTGAGTGATGCGCTGCTCGGACTCCGTCAATTCCGCGGTGACCGCATCAAGTAAACTTTGTAACGCTTCTGGATCGCCGCCAGCCGGCACCTCACGATCACCTCGGGTGACTCCAGCCAAGGCTGAAGCCATTTGATAATACTCCTTCTGCGTAATGGCGTCGAATTTATGATCATGACAACGAGCACAATGCACGGTGAGCCCAAGAAAGCTCTGCGCAACCGTGCCGACCAGATCTTCCATCTCGTCCTGACGCATGATTTTACGCTGTTTATCTCCGTTCGGTTTTAGCCCATCAAATGCCCCGCATACCAAAAATCCGGTCGCGGTAATCGCATCCGGATTATTGGGCTCTAGGACATCTCCAGCAATCTGCAGACGCACAAATCTATCATAAGGCATGTCATCGTTGAAAGCATTGATCACCCAGTCACGATAAGGCCACGCGTTTTCGCGCAACTGATCATACTCGAAACCTTGGCTCTCACCAAAACGTGCAACGTCTAGCCAGTGCCGCGCCCAGCGTTCGCCATAGCGTGGCGAAGCGAGTAAGGCATCAACATCCCCTTCGACACCAAGATCAGGTGGAAGTCCTATTAAATCGAAGTACAAGCGCCGATTGAGAGTTTGCGTATCAGCCTCCGGACTAGGTTTCAAACCTTTGATCTCAAGTTTTGCCAAGACAAAATCATCGATCGGATTACGAGCCCAACTCGTATCAGAAACCTCAGGGACATCTGGCCGGTCAACTGGCTGGAGTGACCACCAACTCTCGTCGCCGCGTTCAGCAGACAAAATCGGTAGCAAATAGCTCACAAATATCAATAGCGTCGTAATCGAAAAACGTCTCATTACCGTTACTCCCCATTCTCTACGAATCACACTCGGAAGCGAGCGTATTCATAGTTTGAAAGAATTTCAGATGTCAGATCCGGTAGCCCGTATCCTAAAGCCCACTCACTGACGACTCGTTAGGTGCCAGCAACAATAACGCCTTTCCTGTCACGATTACTTTCTGAAGGACTGCTTAGAATGGGGGTCTTAAAGTTGAAGTATACCTTACTCGCGAAGTGATACGCCTAGCATACCATTAAAGTTTTCCCCAAATCCATAAGTCATGGGGCAACTTTGAACACTCTTTCGCCAAATCACTCCACAGCTTGAAATGAAGCCGTAATGATTACCGTAATTCTATGCAGCCAAGGGGCTGAATGGGGTCTGACCTATTAGATTAAGTAAAACCACGCGCGGAAACAAACTGGCGCAATTCAAAATAAAACAGAAAACATGAAGTTTAAAAACCTGGTGCTTCTTTTCGCTCTAGTCCCAACGATGGCATGGCTTGGAGCCTCTGATCATCGCGAAAAGCAATCAGGCCCAAAGCCAAACCGGCTCATGCAGAAATCACGCCTTTTAGAACTCACTGGAAAGTTCGATGACGCCAAGCTTAGCAAAGAAGTAAGAATTCTTTGGCTGTCTGGCCCCGAAGATCACGGTGGAGGCGAGCATGACTACATTCGGGTCAAAGAATTGTTCGTCCCAATGCTGAAATCTATTTCTCATATTACGGTCGAGGAAGCATTTGGATTTCCGACTCAAGAGCAGTTTGATGCGGCTGATGTCCTGATTCAATACCTTCATCTCCCAGATTTGAGAGATGAACAATTCAAGATGTTTCGGAATTTTGTCAACCGTGGGGGGGGCGTCTTATCAATCCATGAATCATGTATCATGCGGCCAATTGATCAGGCCGAAAAGCTTGCTGAATGTATTGGCTGTTCTTGGAAAGGAAACAGAGAGTCGAAGTGGAGCAAATTTGGACATGATTACCCTCTTTTCTTAGATACTAGCCACCCAGCTTTTATCGGCCTTCCTAAATCAATCCGGTTGAATGACGAATCCTACTGGAACTTATTAAAGGCCGAAAATGTGAAAGTGATCGGAGCATTAGATCTCGGCGGTGAATCGAAACCGTTTACTGAAATTCTTGAAAGCGATGGTGTTCGTAGTGACGCTTTCTGGACTTATGAGTTAGGGAAAGGTCGAGTTTTTGGAACCACTACCGGTCATTTCACCTACACTTACTACGACCCAATCTACCGTCTTCTTCTAATGCGTGGATTAGGATGGGTTTTAAACGAAGATCCTGCACCGCTCATGCCAATTGTTTTTGAGGGCATCACTAGCGATGAGGGTCTTGTTGGAACAAGCGACACAATGATGAATTATCAAAATAGAGCTCGTTAAGTACTTTCCGCTCCTCTTAACCAGAAAAATATTTCAAATACCAACTCATCTTCTACTGCCAACAACCAAGCGATCTTGAAAAGTTTTATCCATAATCCATGGAGGCATCAATTGTCAGTGAGCATGTTCGCTGTATTGACACTACTCGTGAGTGCTAATCCATTGTTCGCCTCCAAACTTAATTATATCGCGGAGATTCAACCGATTTTTCAAAAGTACTGTTACGATTGCCATGGGCCAAACAAGCAGAAGGGCAAGCTCCGACTGGACACGATTTCTACCGATCTCATTAATGATCACAAAGCCGCAATACACTGGCATGACGTTCGCTCGGCGATCAATTTGGGGGAAATGCCTCCGGAGGAAGAACCAGCATTGAGCGATGATGAAAGACGGACTATCTTAAGTTGGTTGAATTCGGAAATCAAGACAGCCGCCGACTCACGAAAAAGTAAAGATGGTCGCGTGGTATTACGCCGTCTCAATCGAACCGAGTATCAGAATACGCTGCGGGATCTGCTTGGACTGGATATTTCCTTTGTGGCGGACTTGCCGCCCGATGGTGTCTCCGTTGATGGCATGCTTAACAATGGCAGCGCATTGCAGATGACAGGGATTCAATTTGAATACTACCTTAAGGCCGCCCGTGCAGCGCTTGATCACGCCATTACGACAACCCCGGAGCCTAAAGTCTTTGAGTACTCCTTCAAAAAGTCGACGGAAAATAAGTGGCACCGAAAGACCAAGCCGTCAAACCGGCTCGGTAAGGAGCAAGAATTTATCGCACGTATTAAGAAAGATTACCCTGAGACCGGAGAATTCCGAATCCGTATTCGTGCCAAAGGTGAATTTAGTGAGAACACACCAAGTCCGCTCCCCCGAATGAGGGTGATGGTAGGCTATCGACCAGACACTGAGGTTTATCGGAAAACCCTGGCAGAAATCGATATTACCGAGAAAGGGTCGCACGACTATGAATTTTCGGGTCGGATGGAAAACTTCCCATTGCCAGTGAAAGGACAAGGCAAGTATCCCGGGCTCGTTATTTCTGTGACGAACCCATACGGCGGTCACCCGGTGATCGAATCGCTGGAATTCAAGGGTCCCATTTTCGATAGTTGGCCGCCTGCTCATCATCGCCAAATCCTTCATGATTCTGTTTCACGTAGCGGATCATTTGAGCCAGATTATGTCAGGGAAGTTGTCGAAAGATTTCTACCGCGTGCCTGGAGACGTCCGATCACTGATGATGAGGTGATTCGGTTTACAAAATTCTTCAAAGTTGTTCGGGAAGAGATGCCGACCTTTGAGGAAGCGATAAAAGAGACCTTAGCGATGGCGCTCGTCTCACCTCATTTTCTTTACATTCTTGAGCCCTTCTCTGCGAAGCAAAGGCCTTTGACACAACATGAACTGGCCGCGCGACTGTCTTACTTTTTATGGAGCACCATGCCTGATCAAGAATTGCTGGCATCTGCAAATTCAGGTGAACTAAGCACGGCCGATGAGCTTACTAGCCAGGTCGAACGGATGCTCAAGCATCCTCGTTCGCAGCAATTTGTGGAGAACTTTGTTTCCCAATGGTTAGACATCGACGCGTTAGATCGGGTTGTCATCGACCAGAAACTTCATCCCGGATTTAAGCCCGAATTAAAAGGCGACATGCGCCGCGAAACTTTCGCTTTCTTCTCAGAAATTCTTCACCGTAATCTCTCTGCCGAAAATTTTATTGATTCTGATTTCGTGACTGTAAACAGCAGAATGGCGAGCCATTATGGGATCGATGGCGTAACGGCAGGAGAATTCCAACGAGTCAACTTAACCGCCAAAAATGCATCGCATAGGGGAGGACTCTTAGGCCAAGCGTCCATCCTCACCGCCAATTCGACAGGTAGAGATTCGAATCTCATTAAACGTGCGGTATTTGTGCGTAAGCGTTTACTCAATGATCCGCCAGCTCCCCCCCCTCCAAACGTTCCCGAACTTGAAACAGCTGATCCAAAGTTTGCGCTGCTCCCAATTCGCAAACAACTTGAGATTCATCTCCATGATCCCGCTTGCGCCGATTGCCATCGCAACCTTGATCCTTGGGGTCAGGCCCTTGAACAATTTAATGCGATCGGACATTGGCGAGAGAAAATTGTAAGACCAATCCATGGCAAAAAAAACATTGAATTGGCAGTCGATGCGAATGCCAAACTTCCGGACGGGCATACGATTCAGGGCATCAGCGGATTAAAAACTTATCTCAAAGAGAATCGGCGCAAACAATTTGCGCGAGCCTTTGTGTCAAAGCTACTTACCTACGCCCTTGGGCGGAGTCTGGAATTCTCTGACGAAACCCTGATATCTGATCTCACAAATCAGTTCTTGAAGAATAACCTGCGCGTGAGATGTTTAATATTAGCAATCGTGCAAGAACCCAATTTCCAATCCAAATAACTTACGAAGATGCATTCTAAGAAACCTTGGCACTTAAATCGACGAACTTTTCTGCGTGGTATTGGAGCGACCCTTGCACTCCCTTCTTTGGAATGTATGGGCAGTGAGGCCTTGAACCCTTCCCCAAAAAGATTGGCAGCAATCTATTTTCCATTCGGAGTTTCCATGGCGGCAGCTGATAGCGGAAAGGCCGATTGGAACTGGTTTCCAGAAAAGGCCGGAGCAGACTTTAAATTTTCTAATCCTTTGAGCCCCTTAGAGTCTCTTCGCGACGATATTTCTATCCTTGGAGGTTTGTCACATCCCGAAGTTCGTAAGATTGACGGCCACGATAGCGGGGATACTTTTTTGACAGGTTGCGATTTATTAGGACGAGATCTACGAAACGTTCAATCGATGGATCAAATCGCCGCCAGCCAACTGGCTGATAAGACTCGATTTTCCTCCTTGGTCATGTCCACCGACGGTGGTGTCGGTGAGCCCACAAGATCGAGCACACTCTCATACAACGAACACGGTCGTCCCATTCCCGCACTCAATCAGCCGCGCCAGATCTTTGAGCGCCTTTTTGGGGGAGGCGATGAATCAACTGCTAGGGGACGTCGCCGCCTACGGAGTGCGGGAAGCATGTTGGACCTCGTTCTCGACGATGCAAAGAGAGTCCGAAGTCATCTTGGCCAAAACGATAAGGAGAAATTCGACGAATATTTGGATTCAGTCCGTCAGGTAGAAAAGCGAGTTGAGCGATCCCAGGCTTGGATTGATCTCCCAAAACCTGAACTCACTGATCAAGATCGTGAACGTCTCAAGCTAGAATCTGATTCAAACGTTCCAGAAGACTATGTTGGGACAATGTATGAACTCATCTATCTTGCCTTTCGAACTGATTCGACACGCGTTGCCACTTACCAAATTGGAAGTATGGGAGACGCCACAAGTTTGAGTGGCAAGTTTCCACAGCTACTTGGATTTGGTAAAAATATTCACTCGCTCTGTCACGACTGGAACAAACCCAATGGGATCGAGCCACTCGGAAAGTGGGATCAGTTTTTATCGCGGAAATTTGCAGAATTCCTCACCAGGATGCGGGAGACTCCTTCGAATGCAGACGGCAGCAAGAGCCTCCTCGATCAAACAACCATTCTTTATGGTTGCAGCAACAGCACGACTCATAACAACAGAAATTACCCTTTGGTGTTGGCAGGCGGTAAGGGCCTAGGGTTTAAGCATGGCAATTACCATCGTTTTGAGGAGTCTGTGCCACTGGCCAATTTACACCTTACCATGCTCAAAAAAATCGGCATTACAGCTGACAAGTTTGCGGACAGTAATGCCTTGCTACCTGAGGTCTTGGCCTAGCCAAATCATTGACAATTGAGCTGTCCGGTTCGTCGCTGTTCGAGATGAAATTCTTTGAGGATTAGCAATAAGCAGATCACGGATTAAAACTTTAGTGCTTTAACCAACGGTCTAGAAACTCAAAAGTCCCTTTCCCGTTAATCTTATGGGGTCCGACAAACCACTCTATTTCCGCGCGTTCACCGAGCCCAAGTTTCGCCGAATACAAATGCCTTACTTTGGCAAACTCAAGGGCTACTCGTTCATCTGGTGCGACCCCATCAAAATGGCCCCGCTCAACCATAAAAGGCCGTGGGGCAATTAGCGCAGCCATTTCCGAATAGTTAAAAGTACTACCAAGATCGAACTCAAAAATCTCGTACTCAGATTTATTCGAATAACTATATGGACTCCGTGTTGAGGCGTTTTTCCACACCCAATCGTTGAAATCTGCACTGCAAATCGACAAACAATAGTTGTCCACCAATGGAGGAATGCGCATCGCCGATTTTCCGCCATAGGAAAGACCATAGAAACCAATTCGCTTAGCATCAACAAAGTCCAGTCCGCCAAGCCAGTCTGTGATTTGCTGGTGCTGTGGAACCATCAGAGAAAACAAAGTACGCCCAATTGAATTTGCCTTGAACTGAAGCGTACGAAATCGATCTTCAAAAATGTAGAGGTTTTGTGGCGCGAAAGTGACATAGCCACGCTCTGCCAATTTTGTAGCGAAAGCTTCATAGTAATGCTCATCTTTTTCTCCGATCGTCGACTGGGGGCGCCCTTCCAAACCATGCTGACAAACTACACAAGGCCGGGATTCTCCCGCTTTTAGATCATTCGGCAGAATTAGAATACCGTATGCAAAAAAACTGGCGTCCTTAAACACATCAAGGACAACCTCGTAGGCCTTTACCTTATCATTGATCTCAATTCGTCGGGTGCGGGGATTAGACTCAAGCAGTTCATCGCTAAATCGGCCAATTACCTTTTCAGAAAAATAGTTGCGGTAGAATTTTTGAGTTTCCCTAAAGGCGAGCGGCGAAGTCGTCTTAAGCTTCGCCATAAACTTTCGACGCTCATAGGGGCTTTCCACGAGTAACTGTTGGTTGTGGCGATCAAGCTCGTGCATTTGCCTGGCATGGCGTGTTTTCTGGTCAACGACCTTGAGTATCTTCAAAGGCTGAGCCTGCTTTTTCAAATTTTCTTCCTGATTACCTGATGGAAGGAGGCGTCCAGGCTTGCCTCGTGATTTTTTTTGCTCAATCAACACTTGGGGTCCGGGTGGGTGGCCCAAAATCTTCAAATCCCTCGGAGCAATCATCTTTTTTAACGAGGCTAGGTCAAACTGCTTCAGCAAACCAAAGACATTGCGTTCCGCAGGCTCCTGCCACAAATCAGCATCAGGACCAGAATAGCCACTCAACGTAGCCTTCGGGATCCGATCATCAATTGCTGCCGAAAATAAAGCGAGCATGCCACCTTCACCATGCCCGTGAATTCCCACTAGTTCAGCACCTAGTCGGTCAACCAATGCTAATACTTTCTGAATTTCATAACCGATGAGGTGACGTCCCAGCTCAAAAGCGGGGCGATAGAGATACTCACGATTCGATATTTTATGCGGTCCAAGATTCCGGTTGATTAAAACAGGTACAAAAACGTTTAATCCGCCAGCAGCATACTCACGAGCGGTCTGATAGACCATTGGTAGCTTATCATCAAAGCCTGCTATCTCCTCAGGAGTTTGATCTGCATCCGGTATAACAATGACCGACTCTTTTGCATTTGGAGGAGCGAGCCACAGACCTTCCCCATATACATCACCAAAGGCCTCCCAACGGATCTCGTGAACTACAAAATCATCGCTCTCCGCGACCTTACTCAAGACTTCGAGGTGGGAAGAGGCGGCGACTCGTTTATCGACCACTCCCAAGATACGCGCCAGTTCTGCACGATCTGGTTGATCCAGCTCATTGTTTGCTAAAGTCTCCTCGATCTTCTTAAGCAAAAAGGCATCAGCCGAATCAATGAGTCGGGAGGCAATGTCACCTTTCCAGTCCAGTCGCTTCGTCCCTCCTAAAGGTTCAGCAGAGCAAATGTAATTGCAACCAAAGAGGACAATCAGCAAACATAAACATCGACTCATAGACACCAATCTAACTGATAGCCTCTTTTTTTAGAATAAGAAATTGTTCGACTCAAGCGAGTCTTTAAAGCCTGTCTTTAGAAAAGCCCCTGTATCAATCCATTTTCATCCAGCTTAATTTTATCAGCTGCTGGAACTCTTGGAAGGCCAGGCATTGTCATGATTGCACCACACACAATCACAACAAACTCAGCACCTGCAGACAATCTCACCTCTCGGATAGAGAGCGAGTGATCTTTCGGTGCTCCTAATAACTTTGGATCGGTGGAAAAGCTATACTGAGTCTTTGCAATACAGACTGGAAGATGCCCAAATCCATTCTCTTGAAACCACTTTATTTTATCTCTAACAACTTTATCTGCCATTACTTCGTCTGCCTGATAAAGCATTTTGGCAATTGTTTCGACTTTCCCCATCAATGGCATTTCATCATCGTACAATGTTTTAAACTGAGCGGCCCCTGAGTCAGCTAAACGAGCTACTTTCTCGGCCAAGTCAGTCGCACCATCACCTCCATTTTCCCAGTGACTTGTCACACTTACCTCAACATTAAATTTTTTACAGTAGTCTCTAATGACTTGGAATTCCGCCTCGGAATCAGAAACAAATTTATTAATACCGACAACCAGCGGAACCCCAAACTGGCTCAAGTTACGAATATGCCTACCTAGATTTGAGCAACCTTTTTTGAGCGCTTCGGTATTTTCATTATTTAAATTATCTTTCGAAACGCCCCCTTGATGCTTCAAGGCTCTGACGGTGGCGACCAGAACAACGGCATCAGGCGAAAAACCGGCTTTCCGGCATTTGATATTAAAAAATTTCTCGGCACCCAAATCTGCTCCAAAGCCAGCTTCAGTCACGACATAATCCGACAATTTTAGTGCCGTTTTTGTTGCGATCACTGAATTACAGCCGTGGGCAATATTAGCAAAAGGCCCTCCGTGAATAAGAGCGGGGTTACCTTCCAAAGTCTGCACAAGATTGGGTCTGAATGCGTCTTTCAACAGCACCGTCATTGCATGATGAGCGTTAATCTCTTTTGCTCTAACTGGAGTCATCTCGCGAGTGTAGGCGATGATAATATTTCCTAATCTTTCTTCCAACTCTTCCAAGTTCTGAGACAGGCAAAAAATAGCCATAACCTCTGAGGCAACCGTAATATCAAAACCATCTTCTCTCGGATACCCATTAGTAGGTCCACCTAGTGATGACGTGATCGCTCTGAGCGACCGATCATTCATATCAACCACTCGCCGGAAGGCCACTCTGCGACTATCTATCTTCGTTGAATTTCCCCAGTAGATATGGTTATCAATCATGGCAGAAAGAAGACTATGAGCCGAGGTGATCGCATGAAAGTCACCGGTGAAATGGAGATTGATATCTTCCATTGGTATCACTTGCGCATACCCACCTCCAGCTGCACCACCCTTCATGCCGAAACAAGGACCTAAGCTCGGCTCACGCAAACACACTGTCGTTTGTTTACCAATTTTATTTAAACCATCCGTTAGCCCCACCGAGGTCGTCGTTTTTCCTTCACCCGCTGGGGTTGGCGTTACTGCTGTGACAAGGATCAATTTCCCATCCTTATTCTTCTGCGCACCATTAATTGCGTCCCATGAAATCTTAGCTTTATCATGACCAAAAGGAACGAGATCTTTTTGGTCAATCCTGAGCTTCGCTCCAATGTCATTGATGTGTTCACCGGAAACTTCTCTAGCAATATCGATATCGGTTTTATACTCGCTCATTCTTTGTCTTAGGTGTGCTATAAATCTTTAATTAATTCCATTTCCGCACTGATTCAGTGAAGCGAATAGGAATATGAATCAGGCCGACAAGAGGCTTAGAATATTCTCAATAAAAATCAATAAGCGATCGCCATTCAACTCAACCACAGTGATTTAAAGTCTTATACTAGCATCGAGTACTGAGATAAATTACTCACTTAGACACAGGGAAATAAATTCGCACACCATTCCCAAAAAGTTACAGATAAATAATAAAGAAGATAAACTCCATCTTGGTGACTCTAGCGGCACTTGGCGCCCAGTTGATAATCAATTCCGCGGCGTAAGCTGAAGAACTGCCGAAGAAAAAAAGGGGCCGATCAGGGTATTTATCCTTACGGGCAATCAAATATAAATGGACAGGCTCAAAGCAGAACGATTGACTTTGTTGGTGAAGACAAAAATTCGGCGCTTGCCCCGCTGCTGAGAACCTTCAAATCCGGCGGCAAGACCTTAGTCACACGCGACGACGCCTGGGTCGGCAGCAATGACAGTTATCCAAATACTATGAAAAAAAACCTGCCTCCGCTGCTTTTCTTTTTCTTCTGGCACCTGATCCCAGTTACGGGAGAAGAGAAAATGAATGTCCTTTTTATCGCTGCAGATGATATGAACTGCGATCTGGAGGTTTA
>TARA_B100001057_G_scaffold442386_1_pt1 | contig 16713 bp, 16 predicted proteins | sample TARA_B100001057 | Tara Oceans TARA_B100001057 (sample SAMEA2621839) | marine metagenome | biome: marine biome (ENVO:00000447); feature: surface water layer (ENVO:00002042); material: "saline water (ENVO:00002010), including plankton (ENVO:xxxxxxxx)" | depth 5 m
AAATCCCAAATCAGGTGAAATTTTTCGAATGATATCCATAAACTAATCAAAAAAATATAACTGAGTTTTTCATTAATCCTTTTTGAAACAACACTAAAAAGTATAAAAGTTAATGACATAAGTGCAGAATTGACTATTATTGCGAATAGCATTCCAGCTATTGAGGCGTGGAAAAGCCAATTAGTAGATATTGTATTCCACAATAAAAAACTTAAAAACAAACATCCAAAAAGTTTTAATGGATAGTTGGATAACTCTGTTTTTATTAAAATTAATAAAGGGACAAAACCAATAAAAATTAGATAGGTTAGGCCATATGTTGGCCAAGATAAGCCAAGAAATAGCCCTGATAGACTACTTAACCATAAATATTTTAATGATTTCAAATTTTTAATATTTAAATTTACAAATCATTAACAAATCTAACTATTGAAATTAATTAAAATACTACCAAATTTTCTTACAATTCTAAATGGTATATGTGGTTGTTTGGCCATAGTTTGCATCTTTAGTAATGACTATAAATTTTTAAATGAATATGAGCTTGTTTTAGTTTTTGTTTTACTTGGTGCTGTTTTTGACTTTTTGGATGGGTATATCGCTAGGTTTTTTAAAGTTAAATCTAAAATTGGCATCCAACTTGATTCATTATCTGATTTAATAACATTTTCGCTAGTCCCTGCTTTTTTAACGTTTGATTTACTGACTAAATCAAATGATTCAATTGAAATTTTATCTTTTGTGTCATTTCTAATTGTACCTTTCTCAATGATTAGATTAGCTAGATTTAATGTATTGCCTACAAAAACATATTTTTTAGGACTTCCCACACCTGCAAATGGAATTTTTTTTATTGGTCTTCCTTTCATTTCATTTAATCTATCAACTTTTTTAATAATTTTTTTAATAATAATCTCATGTTTTTTGTTAATATCAAACATAAAGTTCCAGTCTTTTAAAAGTGATTATGGTGGAGGAAAAAAAAATATTTTTTATGTCTTTTTCTTATTACTTAATATCTTATCTGTAGTATTATTAATATACTTCAATTTGAATATTTTAAATATGGTTTCTATTTCAATATTGATATATATTTTTTCTTCACAACTTTTTAGTATTTATAAATATTTCTGACCTTATATATATCTTTTTTTTTAATAAAAATTTTTACAGAAAATAAATAATTAGGAATACCAAATCCGGCCAAGTTTGCTGATTTTTGCTCATCTTTAATTATGAAGCAAATATCATTTATTTTGAGTTCATTGATAATCCTCATTGACTCAACGAAAGTGCCCTCAAAAAATAGAAAATATTCAGAATTCAATTATTCCGTTTATTGAGGATAAAGTTTTCACCTAGATAAAGTTTTTTAACAATTGGATCTTTTGATAGCTCAACTGGGTTTCCACTTTTTAGAATTTTTCCCTCAAACATTAAATATGTGCGGTCAGTAATTGCTAAAGTCTCCTGAACATTGTGATCTGTTATTAAAACACCTATATTTTTTGTTTTTAATTGTTTGATAATCTTTTGAATTTCTTCAACAGCAATTGGATCAACTCCAGCAAATGGTTCATCAAGTAACAAGAACTTTGGATCAGATGCCAGAGCTCTAGCAATTTCTGTTCTTCTTCTTTCGCCACCGGATAAAAGTTTTCCTTTTGTTTTTCTAACTTTGTTAAGTCTAAATTCATCTATTAAATTTTCAAGTTTTTCTAACTGTTTTTTTTTAGATAATTTCCTTAATTCTAATATTCCCATGATATTGTCTTCAACACTTAAATTTCTAAAAACAGATGCTTCTTGAGCCAAGTAACCAATTCCTTTTAACGCTCTTTGGTACATGGGTTGGTTTGATATTTGATTATCATTTAATGAAATTATTCCTGCGTCTGACTTAATTAGCCCAACAATTATATAAAAACATGTAGTCTTACCAGCTCCATTAGGTCCTAGCAAGCCAACAATTTCGCCCTGAGATAATTCTAGGTCTACTTGATTTACAACCTTTCTTCCTCTATATGATTTTTCTATTTTATTTGCTTTTAGTTTCATTTTTTAATACTAATTTAGAAATGTATATGCTTATCTGATACAATATTACAATTGGGATAGCAACAATGATTTGACTGGTAACGTCAGGTGGTGTTATAATTGCTGCCAAAATTAAAACACCTACTAAAGCAAACTTTCTATATTTAATTAATATCGTTGGAGTAACAATTCCAATTTTTGTTAGAAAATAAATTAATATTGGTAGTTCAAAAATTAATCCTGAGGCTATAACAGATGATCGAACTAGTCCAATATAACTTGATAAATCAAAATCATTAAAAATAACACTACTTACAGAGTAATTCCCAAGAAAATTTATTGATAAAGGACATATAACAAAATAACCAAATAGTATTCCAATAAAAAACAATAAACTAGAGATAAAAATAAATCCTCTGGCATATTTTTTTTCATTTTTATATAACCCTGGACTTATAAAGCTCCAAAACTGATATATTACATATGGAAATGAAATAATAAATCCTGCAATTATAGATGTCCATATATGAGCAGAAAACTGTCCTGAAACAGTTCTGCTTTGTATTCTAAATGGTAATTCGGTGATGCAAAAGCTGTCATTAAATCCTATGATATTTGAAAAATAACAAAGTGCTTTGTAAGTAGGGAAGTTTATGTCTTTTGGCCCAAAAATAATATTATTGAAAATAAAATCTTTGAAGATAAAAGCAAAAAATCCAAAAAATAAAATAGCAGCAAAGGCTCTTAAAATATGATTTCTTAAATCATTTAAATGATCTAGAAAAGACATTTCGTTCGGGTCAATTTTTTTCATACACCGGCTTTTAGTATTGCATGGATATGTAACATTCCTAAATAGCTATTTTTCTTTACTACTATTAAATTTGTAATCTTGTTTTTGTTCATCAATCTTATTGCATCTGTTGCAAGCATATTATGATCAACAACTATTGGTGTTTTTTTAATTAATTTATTAAGATTTAAGTCTAGTGGGTCTTTGTGTTTTTCCAAAATTCTTCTTACATCACCATCCGTAATTATACCCACAATTTTATTTTTATCCAAAACTGCTGTAGCACCAAGCATTTTACTGGAAATCTCATTTATAGCATCTCTAAATTTGGAGCTAATTTGAATTGCAGGAATACTTTTGCTATCAATTAAATCTTTCACTTTAGTTATTAACTTTTTTCCTAGTGAGCCTGATGGATGTAAAGTTGCAAAGGATTTTTTATCAAACTTTTTTAAAGTCATTAAGCAAACTGAAATTATATCGCATGATAGTAATTGAATTCCAGTACTTGTTGTTGGTGCTAGATCATTAGGACAAGCCTCTTTTTTGATTGGTGTATGTATGGTAAATTTTGATTTATTAGCTAGATAAGATTGTTTATTTGCAGTCATAGAAATAATATCAATCTTTTTTTTAATCAAACTATTGATTAATTCAATAGTTTCAGAATTATTTCCACTTTTAGAAATACAAATCACAATATCACCTTTTTTTACAGCACCTAATCCACCATGAAGTGCATCAGATCCATGCAAAAAAAATGATGGAGTTCCTGTAGAATTAAGGGTATCTGAAAATTTCTTACCAATTATTCCGCTTTTACCTATCCCAGATACAACTATTCTACCATTAATTTTTGATAAATATTCAATTATTTTATCAAATTTTTTGTCAATAGTACTCCTAAAATTAACTATTGCAGATAATTGAATATCAATGACTTCATTAGCAATTGTATTGATTTTTTTAATGTTCAAAACTTATTTATTTATAATAAAATTCAATTTAAAATTAAACTTATATTTAATAAATCAACTACAAATATACCTTAAATCAGTGTAAGGAATGAATTTTAAAAATAATCTATTATCCCTTTTGGGAAAACACTTTGGTTATTCAGAATTCCGTGAAAATCAATTTGAAATAATTCACTCAATTTTAAACAAAAATAATACTTTGGTAATAATGCCAACAGGTGGGGGAAAATCATTATGTTATCAACTATCTGCAATTGCTTCTGAGGGAACAGCAATAATAATTTCACCTCTAATTGCATTAATGAAAAACCAGGTTGATGCTTTAAAAGGTATTTTTAATATTGATGGAATAGCAAATGTTTTAAATTCAACATTAAATGATTCACAAATAAAATCAGTTAAGAATCAGATTAGCAGCGGTGTCACCAAGCTATTATATTTGGCTCCAGAATCATTGACAAAGGAAAAAACTATTCAATTCCTTAGAAAACAAAAAATTTCATTTATTGCAGTTGATGAGGCTCACTGTATTTCAGAGTGGGGCCATGATTTTAGACCTGATTACAGAAAAATTAATAATACTATCAATGAAATAGACTCAACGTTAAAAATTATAGCATTAACTGCGACTGCAACACCAAAGGTCCAAGAAGATATTCTTAAGAATTTAAACTTACAAAATCCAAAAATTTTTAAATCATCTTTTAATCGTCCTAATCTATTTTATGAGGTTAGAAAAAAAACTGAATCTGTTGATAAGGAAGTTATTTCCTTTATTAAAAAAAATGTTGGTAAATCAGGAATAGTTTATTGTTTGTCAAGAAAAAGGGTTGATGAATTAACTAATTTATTGGTTCTAAATAATATTAAAGCTTTACCTTATCACGCAGGTTTAGAAAATAAAACTAGATCATCTAATCAAGAACACTTTTTGATGCATAAGTGTGATGTGATTGTAGCTACAATAGCATTTGGTATGGGAATTGACAAGCCCGATATTAGATATGTTATTCATTATGATATACCAAAATCACTAGAGTCATATTACCAAGAGACCGGAAGGGCGGGAAGAGATGGAGGTGAGGGTCATTGCCTAACTTTTTACTCTTATGATGACATAGAAAAGCTTGAGAAATTTTTATCTTCAAAACCAGTTTCAGAAAAGGAAAAAGGTCTAGCGTTGCTCGAAGATGTTGCTTTATACGCCGAAACATCGTCAAATAGAAGAAAAATTTTGATGAATTATTTTGGTGAAACTTTTGATGAGATTAATGGAGATGGAGCCATGATGGATGATAATTCAGCTAAACCTAAACAAAAAGTTGAAGTAAGTAATTTTGTGTGTTCTGCTCTAAGAGTTATTTCAAAAAACAACGAAAACAAAAAAATAAAGGAATTAGCTAAAATTCTCATTGCAGAAAACACTAATATCCCAAAAGATTTTAATGAAAAAGAAAACCAGGGATTGAAATTAAAAACTAAAATTGATAAAGTTTTTTGGAAATCTATTATTAGAAGTATGATGGTTAATGGTTTGATTAAAAAAAATATTGAAGATTATGGTGTTGTTAAGATACTAGACAAAGGGAAAGTTTTTCTTAACAACCCTAAATCTTATCGAATATCTATCGATCATAATTTTGATCAAAGTAATTCTCTGAAACAATCTGTCAAAACAAAAGTAGAAGCTCTTGATAAAGTTTTATATAAAATACTATTAGATGAAAGATTAAAATTATCTAAAGAATTTGCTATTCCACCTTTTGCTGTATTTCAAGAATCATCAATTGAAGAAATGACATACAAATATCCTACGAACTTTCAAGAACTCTCATCGGTAACCGGTGTAGGTGAAGGTAAGTCTAAGAAGTTTGGAGAAAGATTTATTTCTATTATTTCAAATTATTGTGAAAAAAATGGAATCGAAAGAGAATCAGACATAGTTATTAAATCAACTGGGTCAAAATCAGGACTTAAATTATTTATTATTCAATCAATCGACAAAAAATTAACAATTGATGAGATTGCAGAGTCGAAGAATATGGATTATTCTGATATTTTGGATGAGATTAGAACAATAGTATTCTCTGGTACTAAATTAGATTTATCCTACATAGTAAATGAGCTATTTGAAGATGATTCTCAAAATGATTTATACGAGTTTCTTTCACAATCAGATAATGATGATTTTTCTAAATTTTTTGATGAATTCAAAGAAGATTTTGAAGAGGATGACTTAAAACTTTACAGTATACATTTCTACTGCAAAGTTGCATTTTAACTACTTCCATTTTATATTACATCCAATACTAGGCTTTTGATTGATACTTTGTTCATTTCCATGAATCAAAGATATAATTGCAGTTCTTAAATCATTTCCCGTAACTGGTATATTATTTCCTGGTCGAGAATCGTCAAGTTGTCCTCTGTAAACAAGTTCTCTGTCATTGTTATATAGAAAAAAATCAGGAGTGCATGCTGCATCATACTTCTTCGCAACTTCTTGAGTTTCATCATACAAATATGGAAATGAGAATTTTTTATCAAAGGCTAATTTTTTCATTAAACTTGGTGCATCTTGTGGGTAATTAATAACATCATTACTAGAGATTGCTATAAAAGAAATTTCATCTTTGTATTGTTCTGAAATTGAAATAAGCTCGTCCAGAATGTGAATAACAAAAGGACAGTGATTACAGATGAACATTATAATGGTACCATTTTTGCTGAAAGTATCGTCAGACGAAACAAGTTCATCATTTACTGTGTTTATTAGTTTAAAATTAGGTGCTTTCGTTCCTAATTTGACCATATTTGAAGGTGTTCTTGCCATAGTCTTATAAAATTAATTTATAATTTTATATTTATATGGATTATATAGTAAGTTTTTTTTCAGAAATAACTTCCCTGCAAAGAGGTTCTCTTCTAGCTGCTGGTTTAATGTTTTTTTGGGTCTTGGAGGGATTCTTGCCATACAGAATTTTTAACTATAACAAATTTAAACACGCATCAACTAATATAATTTTAACCATTACTACAATTCTAGTAAACTTCTCATTAGCTTTTCTTATAGTTCTTGCATGTGATTTTATTACTGAATCTAACTTTGGTTTAATTTCATTTTTAAATATTGCTGATTACACCTTAATCTCTATTTTACTTACACTAATGCTTCTAGATTTTTTTGGCGCATATCTAGCTCACTGTGTTCAGCATAAAGTAAAATTATTGTGGACTGTGCACATGGTTCATCACTCTGACAAACATGTAGATGCCACTACTGCAAATAGACATCATCCAATCGAAAGTGTAGTTCGATTCTTTTTTACTTTGTTGGCAATTCTAGTTTCAGAAGCTTCAATTGAATTAGTCTTTTTATATCAATCTCTATCAGTCGCCTTTTCTCAATTTAATCATGCTAACATAGGTCTAAGTGATAGGTTTGATAAACTATTGTCCTATGTAATTGTTTCTCCTAACATGCATAAGGTACACCATCACTCCTACATGCCCTATACCGATTCCAACTATGGTAACATTTTTTCAATTTGGGATAGGATATTTGGAACCTACATGGAACTTGACAGAGATAAAATTGTATTTGGAATTGATGATAAATATGATGACAAAAATGATATTTTGAAGATTCTAAAAAGACCTTTTAGAAAACTTTAAATATCTTCAAATTCTACCTCGTCAGATTTTTTATCATTTTTTTCTTCACTAGTTTCCTTTTCATCTGAACTGTCTTTTGTCAGCTCCACTTCTTTGGTGGACTTAAAATCTTTATCATGGATTTCGCTAATTACCTCCAAACCTTTTTCATCAATTATGTACTTTGTCATTTCTACAAGTATGTTTGAAAAATTTTCAAAATCTTCCTTGTAAAGATAAATTTTATGTTTCTTAAAGTAAAAGGTACCATCTTCATTAGTGAATTTTTTACTTTCTGATATTGTTAAATAATAATCTCCAGCTTTAGTAGATCTTACATCAAAAAAATAAGTTCTTCTGCCTGCTCTTAAGACTTTCGAATAAATGTCTTCATTAACATGTTGTTTATTTTCTTCCATTTCAAAATTTAATTTGAATCAAAAATGGTTAAAAAACTACTATTATCAAAAATTAATATTAGTTTTTTGATTTTTGTTTATCAAAGGTCTCTCTGTAGTAGCCATTAAGCTTGTATAGTTTTTGGTGATTTCCTATCTCAGAAACGCTTCCATCAATCAAAACTAAAATTAAATCACACTTCTCAATTGTTGATATTCGATGACTAACAATAATTTTTGTGATATTTTTTACTTGACTATTTAAATTTTTAATTATTTTTTTTTCGGTTACAGTATCGAGGGCAGACAAACTATCATCAAGAAGAAGAATTTTCGGTTTTTTTAATAATGCCCTAGCTATAGCTAATCTTTGTTTTTGTCCACCAGATAAATTAATCCCTCGCTCTCCAAGCATAGAAAAGTATTTATTTGGAAATGATTGAACATCTTCATGAATACATGCTATTTTAGAATATCGATAAATTTCCTTACGATCTGAATGACTGTTTCCAAAAATTATGTTGTTGTAAATCGTATCGGAAAATAAAAAAGTTGACTGTGGAACATATCCAATATACTTTCTTAAGTTATTTAGATTGTGATCTTTTAGATTTTTCTTGTCGATTAAAATTTTTCCTGAATCGGGATCGTAATTTCTTACTATCATTTCAAGTATAGTTGATTTTCCAGATCCAACTGGACCAATGATGCCCAAGGACTGACCTTGTTCAATTTTAAAATTAACATCAGTTAAAGCATCGATACCTGTTTCAGAATAATTATAACTAACATTTTTGAATTCTAGAAAACCATTTATATCATAAACATTTTTATTAAAATTTATAATATTATTTTTTTCTAATAAAAATTCATTAATTCTTTTTTGTGATGCTTCAGCTTGTTGCACTATGGACGTAACCCATCCTACTGTAGCAACTGGCCAAGTAAGCATATTCACATATATTATGAATTCAGCTAGTACACCGAGCTCGATTTCGCCACTTATATATTGATTTCCACCTATAAAAATTACTAATATGTTACTCAATCCAATAAGTAAAATCATTGTGGGAAAAAACCATGATTGAAATTTAGCCAGGTCAATGCTTTTTTCTTTTGTTGAGCCTGAAAAATCTCTCATGAAATCATAAACTTTTTCTTCAATTGTATTTGCTTTAATTATGGATATACCACTAAAAGATTCTTGAGAAAAAGTAGTTAATTTTGATAGAGACTCTTGAACACTTTTACTTTTGATATTGATTTGTTTACTCAATTTATAAATGATTACGGATAGTATTGGAAGTGGAGCTACAGTAAATGCAGTTAATTTTGGATCTATGCTTAACATGTATGTGATAATTATTATGAAAAGTGAAACTGTATTTATTGTATACATCAATGCAGGGCCAACATACATCCTAACCTTACTTACATCCTCACTAATCCGATTCATTAAGTCTCCCACACGGTTATTTTTATAGAAGGTGGTATTGAGTTCATTATACTTTTTGAAAATTTCATTTTTTAAATCAAATTCGATATATCTTGAAACATTTATAAGTGTTTGTCTCATTATGAATGTAAAGAGTCCAGCAATCAGAGCAGATAATATTATCAAAAAAATGTTTTGTAGTAAACTACTCTTCAAGAATGATAATTCAATTGAATCTCTTAGGGTATACTGTTCAATTAAAGTTATAGAATCACCAACTAAATTCGGAGCAACCAATGCAAATAATCGTGCAACTATAGTGATGATGATGCCTATTATAATTTTATTTTTATAGTTATAAAAAAACTTATTTAAGTATTTCAATTCCCCCATGTAATGCAGTCATCAAATATACATTTAAATTAAAGTTTAAATTTAAAAATATTTACATTTGCACGTAAGTTCATTTAAATGTTAAACAGAAGACATATTAGGATAAAAATTTTACAGTTATTGTATTCAAAGAAAACTGCCAAAATTGATAATAAATCTCTGCTCAAACAATTTGAATTGACCTCACAAAACTTTTTTAAACTCTTTCTAACGCAAATATTATTATTAAAAGAAATTTACATTGAATCTCTTAGAGTTATTGAGTTGAATGAAAAAAAGTATTTCAAAAAAGATTATAAATCTATTAAAAAATTATTTTCAGAAAACAAGCTGCTAAAAAGTATTTATTCTGATAAATACTTGGAAAAATCGAAAAAGAAGTATGAATTAAATTATTTCAATAATAATCAAAATAAAGTTAAAAATATATTCCGTGATGTGTTGGAGAGTGAGAGTTTTATAAATTTTAATAAAAAAGAGTGTTTTTTTATGGAAGATATCTATCAAAATGTAATAGCAAATAGTGAGGAATTATTTGATTTCTATGAGGAGTGTGAAATTGGATGGACTGATGATTTCCCGTTGGTTAATACTATTTTATTAAACTGGATAGTTAGTAAATCATTGGATAAATCTATAAAAATTCCAAAAAAAATATTTAAAGATAATTTGGATAAAAAATTTGGGAAAGATTTGTTCAGATTAGTTGTTAAAGATTCAGAAAATTCAGAGGAAATTATTGATATTTATACACCTGATTGGGACAATGACAGAATTGCTTCAGTTGATAAGATACTTATAAAAATGTGTATTTATGAGTTTTTAAGCTTTCCTTCAATTCCTGTCAAGGTTAGTATTAATGAATATGTGGAAATTTCTAAAGATTATTCAAGCCCTAAAAGTAGTACTTTTATTAATGGTGTTTTAAATAGTATTTTTGAAAAACTTAGTAAGGATAGACTGATAAAAAAAAATGAAAGAGGTTCACAATAATTTTTATAATTTTGAGATATGAAAATTCATTTAATAAAAAAACATAATCCTTTAACTTTATTGTTTATTTTGATGTTAGTAACCAATTTTTCTTGCGATGTAAACCCATCCAACAAAATCAAGTCTGAAAACTTAAAGGCAACTGAAGAAAGAATAGAAAAATCTTATGATTCATCACAAATCAAATTTGATTTTGATAATTATGACTTCGGTGAAGTCAAAGATGGTGAAATTGTTGAAGTTGACTTTAATTTTACAAATACTGGAAAATCAGATTTAGTTATTTATGATGCTTCTGCAAGTTGTGGTTGTACTGTGCCTGAGTACCCTCAAAATATTAATATTAAACCTGGTCAAAGAGAGAAATTAAAAGTAAGGTTTGATACATCAAATAAGCCTGGCAAGCAGATGAAATCTGTTACTTTAACCACGAATACAGATTCAGGAAAAAAAATCATTAGATTATCAGGGTTTGTCTTAAATAAATAATATGGAGGGATTAGGTCAATTTTTACCAATAATTTTGCTTTTTATTGCAATGTATTTTTTGTTTATTCTTCCTCAAAGTAAAAAAGCAAAAAAAGAGAAAAAATTTATTGCTAACACTAAAGTTGGAGATAGAATTGTAACAAAAAGTGGCATGCATGGAAAAATTGTAGAGATTAATAATAGTAACAATACATGTGTTATTGTTACAATGGCTGGTAAAATAAAGTTTGACAAATCAGCGATATCTTTTGATCTTTCAGACGCATTGAATAAGAAGAATTAAATATAAATTGATGATTTTTTACAAGGAAATATTCCACAGAATTGAAAAAATTTTATGGATTATTTTTTTAAAACCCTTCTTCTTTTCAATTGATCCAGAAAAAGTTCATCATTTTGTTGTTGGTGCAATGAAATTATTTTCACCCATTTTTAATCTTAGAAAATCATTTTATCAATTTAAAATTAATGGTAAAAATCATCCACTTCTCGAGAGAGAGGTTTTTGGTATAAAATTTCCAAACCCAGTTGGGTTGGCTGCAGGTTTTGATAAAAATGCTGAGGTTTTTAAGCAAATGTCTGCATTAGGGTTTGGTTTTATTGAGATAGGCACTGTAACACCTATCCCACAAGAGGGTAATCCAAAAAAAAGAATATTTAGATTAGTTGATGATAAAGCTTTAATTAATCGACTTGGATTTAATAACTCTGGAGTAAATAAAATTATCAAAAAGTTAAAGAACAAAGGTAATGTCATAATCGGAGGGAATATTGGTAAAAATAAAATAACTCCGAATGACAACGCAAAGGATGATTACTTAATATGTTTTAAAGCCCTTTACGATTATGTCGATTATTTTGCTATAAATGTTAGTTCACCAAATACACCTAATTTAAGAAATCTTCAAAATGTTAATGATTTACGTAATATATTACTTCCACTAATTGAACAGAACAAACTATTGAAGTCCAAACCAATTTTAATTAAAATCTCACCCGATTTAAATGATGATGATATAAAAAAAATAGTAGACATGGCATTAGAACTTAAAATTGACGGTATTATCACATCAAACACAACAATTAGCAGAGATAACTTGAAGTCTAAGAAAAAATTGACAAATGAAGCAGGAGGTTTAAGCGGAAAACCATTAAAAATGAGAAGCACAGAAATTATCAGATTAATCCATGAATATTCAAATAAAAAGTTGCCAATTATAGGTGTTGGTGGAATAATGTCGACACAAGATGCTCTAGAAAAATTAAAAGCTGGAGCAAGCTTAATACAACTGTATACAGGATTTATATATAATGGGCCATCCTTTGCTAGAAATATCAACAAAGAAATTATTAAATCTTTAAATTAATTTATAGATTTAAGTATGATATTTAAAAACAGTTTAGTTCCTAAAACCCTTGATGAATACAACACACTTTACAAGCAAAGCGTTGATAATCCAGATGTTTTTTGGAGCGATGTAGCCGAATCATTTATTTGGAAAAATAAGTGTTCAAAAGTAGTTGATTTTGATTTTTCAAAACCAAGTTTTAAATGGTTTACAGATGCAAAATTGAACATTACTGAAAACTGTTTAGACAGACATGTTGAGACCCATCCGGAAAAAACAGCCATTATTTTTGAGCCGAACGATCCAAATCAACCAGCAGATCATATTTCATACAGAGAATTACATAGTAGGGTATGTAGATTCTCTAATGTATTAAAAAACAATAATATTCAAAAAGGAGATAGAGTTTGTATTTATTTACCAATGGTTCCTGAACTTGCTATTGCGGTCTTGGCATGTGCTAGAGTAGGAGCCATACATTCTGTCGTGTTTGCAGGTTTCTCCTCCTCTGCGCTATCAGCTAGAATTAATGATGCTTCATGTAAGATGGTGCTGACCTCTGATGGAAGCTTTAGAGGAAATAAAACAATTGACCTTAAATCTATAGTTGATGAGGCTTTGAAAGATTGTGATTGTGTTGATTCAGTAATAGTATTAAATCGAATAAATAACGGAATAAGTTTAAATGAAAATGAAAAATGGTGGAACGATGAATTAGATAAAGTTGATGATAATTGTCCACCAGAGATAATGGACTCTGAGGATCCTTTATTCATATTATACACATCAGGGTCAACCGGAAAACCTAAAGGAATGGTTCATTCATCTGGGGGTTACATGGTTTACACCGCTTACTCATTTAAAAATGTATTTGATTATGATGATGATGATATCTATTGGTGTACAGCAGATATTGGTTGGATTACTGGACATAGTTATATTGTTTACGGTCCACTGCTAAACGGCGCTACAAGCATGATGTTTGAAGGTGTTCCATCATTTCCTGACTTTGGACGATTTTGGGAGATTTGTGAAAAGCACAAGGTTAACCAATTTTATACTGCCCCAACTGCAATCAGAGCACTTGCAAAACATCCGCTTGATTTTGTAAATAAACATGACTTATCATCATTAAAAGTATTAGGAACTGTTGGGGAACCAATAAATGAGGAAGCATGGAATTGGTATAATGAAAATATTGGAAAGAATAAATGCCCAATTGTTGATACTTGGTGGCAAACAGAAACAGGTGGGATTATGATAACATCTTTAGCTAATGTAACGGATGGAAAACCTACTTTTGCAACCAAACCAATGATGGGTATTCAGCCTGTTTTGTTTGATGAAAATGGTAATGAATTTGATGATAATAACAAAAATGGAATTCTTGGAATTAAATATCCTTGGCCATCTATAGCACGTACAATTTATGGTGACCATGACCGTTACAAAAATGTTTATTTTTCAGCTTATCCCGGTTATTATTTTCCTGGTGATGGGGCGTTTCGTGATGAAGATGGAAATTATAGAATAACAGGCAGAGTGGATGATGTTGTAATTGTATCTGGTCATAATTTGGGAACTGCACCAATTGAGGATGTAATAAATATGCATCATAATGTTGTGGAAAGCGCTCTAGTTGGATATCCACACGATATAAAAGGAAATGCACTTTACGCTTTTGTCATTCTTAAAGATGATTCAAAAAAAGATGACATAGAGGCTGAAATAAATAAATTAATATCAAAAACAATTGGTCCAATTGCTAAGCCTGAAAAGATTCAGCTAGTTACTGGACTTCCTAAAACTCGAAGCGGTAAGATAATGAGAAGAATATTGAGAAAAATTGCTTGTGGAGAGAAAGATAGTTTTGGAGATATATCAACTCTCTTAAACCCTGAAGTTGTTGATCAAATAGTAAAGGGTTTTTGATTTATCCTTTAACAACAAAAGGTTTAATTATCCAACTAATAAAAGCTAACTCAAGCAATGCTGAGCATAAAAGAACTATTAAGCAATCATTTCATTTAAATTATCCAAAATACCAGTATGAAAATTTACTTCCTCATTTAAAATCATAAATAAAAATACAATGACAGGAGATGTGACAAACCTAATAAGTCTTCTCCATTTTAAAGAGAAATAACCAAAGAAGAAAGTATATACATTATTTAAGATTTAAAATAACTAAAATCATCATCAGGACCAATAGTAAGTAATGTTTCATAAATTAACTTGATAACATTCTCAACATCTTCTCTACTTACAAGCTCCACAGTGGTATGCATGTACCTGAGTGGAAGTGAAATTAATGCGGAGGCAACACCACCATTACTGTATGCAAATGCATCGGTATCTGTTCCAGTGTATCTAGAAGATGCATGTCTTTGAAAGGGAATTTTTTTCTTTTCAGCTGTATCAATTATTCTTTCACGAAGATTATTTTGAATAGCAGGTGCATATGAGATAACGGGACCTTTATCAATAACATTATCTCCTTGTTTTTTAACGTCAATCATTGGTGTTGATGTGTCGTGACAAACATCAGTAACAATCGCAATATTTGGTTTTAGAGTTTCCGTAATCATTTGGGCACCTCTTAATCCAATTTCCTCTTGAACAGAGTTAGTTACGTACAAACAAAAAGGCAAAGATTTTTTATTTTCCTTAAGTAATCTGGCAACTTCAGCAATCATAAATCCACCAATTCTGTTGTCGATTGCTCTACAAACAAACCTGTTCTTGTTTAGTATTTGAAATGAGTCAGGATATGTAATTACACACCCTACATGAATTCCCATTTTTTCAACTTCTTTTTTGTCTTTTGCACCAATATCAATTGAAATATTTTCAAGTTTTGGCGTCTCCTCTTTTCCAGGTGTTCTTGTATGAATTGCAGGCCATCCGAAGACACCTTTTACAACACCTTTTTTGGTATGAATATTTACCCATTTTGAAGGGGCAATTTGGTGATCACTACCACCATTTCTAATCACGTATATTAATCCTTTTTCAGTAATGTAATTTACATACCATGAAATTTCATCTGAATGCCCTTCAATTACTACCTTAAATTTTGACTTAGGATTAATAACTCCAACAGCTGTTCCGTATGTATCGGTAATGAATTCATCTACATATGGTTTCAAATAATCCATCCATATTTTCTGACCTTCCCATTCATATCCTGTTGGTGCAGCATTATTAAGATATGATTCTAAAAAATTTAAGGATTTATTGTTCAAAATACTTTTTGCCATATTATTTGTTTTGGTTGTCAAAATTAACCTTTTTTTTATTTTAAATTTGTAAAATGCGTTTATTCTTTTGCCTCATAATTTTTATTTCAAACATAGTCAGTTTATTGTCCCAAGATGATAATAATTCACCTTATTTTAAAATTGAAGGAGATTCAATTTTTAAGAAAGAAATTAATTTGAATGAAGTTGTTATTTATAAGCCAGTAAAGTTTGAGAACAATCAAGAAAGAAGAGACTATTTTGTTCTTAAAAGAAAAGTTCTGAAAGTTTACACTTATGCTAGGATGGCATCTGAAAGATTAACTAAATTAAATACAAGGCTAGAAAAAATTAAGTCGAAAAGAAAGAAAAAAAAATATACTAGAATGCTTGAAAAGTTTTTGCAGGATGAATTAACTGCAGAATTAAAAAGGTTAACTAGGACAGAGGGTCAAATTTTAGTAAAGTTGATTTACAGAGAAACTGGCTCTACAGCTTACTCATTGGTTAAAGAATTAAGAAATGGTTTCAGAGCTTTTACATATAACACATTTGCAAAAATGTTTAAAATATCACTTAAAGAAGAGTATAATCCTTTGTTTGTTCGTGAGGATCTTTTTATTGAGGATATAATACGAAAATCCGACTTGTAATTTAATTTTAAAAACATTGTAAACTTGCTTGTTAGCAATATATGTTATAAAAAATTAACTTATTTTCTTCATAAATGTTTGGTAGTGTATGAAAGGAGTGTATATTTGCACCGCTTTTCTGTTTAACAGATAGCTTGATTAAGTTCATTGAAAGTATTGAAATTGACAGCGTATTTGATGATTTATCATCATTTATAGAATTAGCAAAACCATTCCGAGGCAGTTCCTTTATCAATTCAAGTTGTTGAATATTATAAATTTTTTTTACAACGAAGAGTTTGATCCTGGCTCAGGATGAACGCT
>TARA_B100001057_G_scaffold236356_2_pt1 | contig 16670 bp, 6 predicted proteins | sample TARA_B100001057 | Tara Oceans TARA_B100001057 (sample SAMEA2621839) | marine metagenome | biome: marine biome (ENVO:00000447); feature: surface water layer (ENVO:00002042); material: "saline water (ENVO:00002010), including plankton (ENVO:xxxxxxxx)" | depth 5 m
ATTTCTCTTTCAGCCCACCCTGTCCCAGAAAGCTCTAAATGGCTCACTTACTCGGGAGGAGAAGGCCCCGGCAAAGGAAAACATATCGTCCTAATTGCCGCCGATCAAGAATACCGCAGTGAACAAGCTATGCCCATGATGGCCGGAATCCTTAGCAAGCATCATGGCTTTGATTGCACTGTTCTCTTTGGCGTAAACGAGAAGGGAATGGTCGATCCAACGATGCCGGTCTATCCGAAGAAAGGACAAGAAGATGAATTCGAACAGCACAATATCCCCGGACTAGAACACCTGAAGTCTGCCGATCTTGTGATCTTCTTCCACCGCCTACTCACTCTTCCAGAAGGACAATTGAAGAAAATCGCTACATACCTCGACTCCGGAAAACCAATCATCGCACTTCGCACCGCCAACCACGGGTTTCGAGGTCGCATTCCCTATTCCATAGAAGGAAAGAACATCAACTTTGGTCGAGATATTCTTGGCGGATCTTTCATGGGCCATCATGGAGGCTGGCATCGGGAAGCGACCCGCGGAACTATCGTTAAAGAACTCGCAGGCCACCCCATTGTTTCAGGAGTCCAAGACATCTGGGGTCCATCTGATGTTTATCGAACTTACAAGGAAGGAACCACTCTTCCAGAAGACTGCACTACCCTGGTCTGGGGACAGCCACTCACAGGCCTTTCTCCCAAAGACGAAACGAACATCAAGAAGGAAGCACTCCCGGTCGCTTGGTTCAAAACATGGAGCACGAGCATGGGGACTAAAGCTCGTGTCTTCAACACAACCATGGGAAGCGCCCGTGATCTAGAGAGTGCAGGATTAAGAAGACTCATCATCAACGCCTCCTACTGGGGAATGGGACTGGAAGACAAAATCACTCCGAACCGCAGCGTGGCATATACAAGAAAATACGAACCGCGACCGAGCGGATTTAATTATGAAAAGCTTGGAGTTCGTCCGCAACTTCCTTCGGATTTTCGATAAATCGTTGATCCTCCAATCTAGCTAACGTAATTTCTCTTTTCCTTTCATGCAAAAAGACAATTTCTAGTCGCTTAGAATTGCATGTGCACACAATGGTGATCAACCCATCTAAAAAATAAATATGAAGTTTTTAATTTTTTTTACTATCGCAATATTTTGCCTTAGCCATTCGCCCCACGCAAAAAAACGGAAACCCAACATCCTTCTTTTGATGTCCGATGATCTGAACTCAGCGCTCAGCGGTTTCGGACATCGACAATGCAAAACTCCACGGCTTGACGCCCTGGCCAAGCGAGGCGTCCGCTTTGAGAATATGCACTGCCAATACCCGGTTTGCGGTTCCTCCCGCGCCTCATTGATGACCGGACTTTATCCATATACTAACGGCATGCTGGGTAACGGAGGTAACCTCCGCAAAAATCTTCCCAATGTCGTGACGCTATCACAGCTCTTCCGCAACAATGGCTACCACGCCGGCCGTGTTAGCAAGATTTATCACATGGGTATCCCCTTCGAAATCATTGCAGGAACAGCCGATCATGACGACGCTCCATCTTGGGACGAAACAGTCAACATTAAGGCCCCCGAACAGAAAGCTCCTGGCAAAAGAACGGAGTGGTCTCCAAAGGATAAAAGCTCCCAGACTTTTACCGGAGTTGAAGCTTCAACCGGCGATCTCGAACATGCTGATGGAATGGCGGCGGATGCCGCAATTGAATTCCTAAAACAAAATAAGGATAAGCCCTTTTTTCTAGGTTGTGGATTTGTCCGTCCCCACGTTCCTTTAGTTGCACCCTCTAAATATTTTGATCGCTACGATCGCGATGCCATGGTCGCCCCAGAGGTTCCCAAGGGAGATCTCGATGATGTCCCCAAGATTATTCGAAACTATAAATCCATAGATCGCTACGGCGTGACTCCCGAATTGCACAAAGGATTACTAGAAGCCTATTACGCCAGCATTTCCTACATGGATGAGCAGGTCGGCCGGGTGTTAGAAGCTCTTAACGAATTAGGATTGCGAGAAAATACCATCGTGATTTTTTCTAGTGATCACGGATATCTCTTAGGTCATCATCACAAGTTTCAAAAGCAGCACCTATTTGAAGAATCAACCCGTGTTCCGTTCATCCTGAGCGTTCCATGGATTACGACGTCGCATGGACACGCTAGCAATCAAATCACCGAACTTGTTGACCTTTACCCGACTCTAGCAGAACTCGCTGGATTGACCCCACCTTCAAACCTTCAGGGTCAGAGCCTCTTGCCCCTTCTCAAGAATCCTACGACGAAGGAATGGAACAAGGATCTCGCATTCTCGATTAGCCGAAGTGGAGGAGAATCCATTCGCACGCCTGAATGGCGATTCACTCATTGGGGATTCGGAGCAAAAGGAGAGGAGCTTTATGATCTAAAAAATGATCCAAGCGAATTCAACAATCTCGCAAAAGACCCTAACTACAGTGATCGCTTAAATCAACTCAAGACCCGCCTAAAAACAAAGAGAAAAGCGGCTGGATACGATGCCAAACGATACAAATAGACTTAACTTGCTCCCTCCTGCTTCAAAATGGGTTTAGCGTCCTTTTCATAGAATTAGACCATCAGGACCTGCCAAAATACGCTCCGATAAAACAAACACCAAAATGATTTCGTTTCTATATCACAAGGCGTTCGAGAACAGTATTCTCACGCGGGAGTTGTATATAGATGATTCCCGACTCAGGGCTATCTTAAAGTAAAATAAAGCTGATCCCCCCTCACAAACTTAGGCAAAAAATTCTATCGCCATGACCTTAAACGAAATACTCAAAGCGATTCATCCAACCAAAACGGGAATTTGTAGGTGCTTAGTGCCTACTTTCGCATTAACTGAGTCAACAATATTAGTAACAATACGGATCTAAATGAAGATGCTGTTTGTTGCAAAAAGTAAACGCTCTTGACAATACATCTTACGAGATCAGACGACATCGGTCATCACCCCCGAATAAAAACTTCTCGATTCAACCCGGCGAAATTGGTTTAGCGACCGCTAAATTGAAGTTTGCTTTTCGCTGGCGCTGTGGCAACAAAGTGTTGAGATTAAATCTCAATAAGCAAACACAGACGCATGGAACAAGACATCAACTACCTAGTCGTCATCAGCGAAGAAGGACGATACTCGATCTGGCCCGATTATAAAAAGATCCCGTGGGGCTGGAAAGCTGAAGGGAAAAGTGGGGCCAAGCAAGAGTGCCTCGACTACATTGCTGAGGTCTGGACCGACATGCGTCCTCTCAGCCTGCAACGTAAAATGGAATCTCAGTGAGACTCCACACTCTTCTTTTGAGTGAGCGACTCCCTTAAATTATTAGTCCCTTGGCAACTGCCACCTCTCAGTGAGTCCTTGCTGACTCATCAGGATCGGGATTTCCTAAAGGTAGCTCTTTCAGAACTTCGCTCCATCCTTTGTCAGAGTGTCAAGACCAATGACCGACTGATCCGATTGGAGGCCTTCCTCGCGCAATTCCCGGCTTTCGATTATGACGTCACGAAAACCTGTGAACAAAGCCTCCTCTCCGACCGTAGCCTGGAGGTTTATGATAATTATTTCGAGATCGATCACATCGAAACCCCTCAACCACCTCTTGCTATCCTAGCCAGCATTGCTCACTGCGCCCTCGCCTTCTCTCAGTTGCAAGTCAGTGATTCTGACTCCATCAAGCCCGAAGATATCGAGACGCAAGAAACCGGATTTCGAGCCTATCTTGACCTATTCGAGCGCATCTATCTCAGTCACTCATGAACTCGTCAGCCCTGACCACATGGAAGCGCTTCCACTGGCTGTTCTTCATGAACACCCAGGCGCTCCTTGTGTGCTTCCGGCGAATTGAAATCCTGCTGAATAAAGGCGATCATGAAGCTCTCCGACAAGAATTACAGACAGCTGCCAAACTTCTGAGAGCATCTGGCTCCTCGATGATAATGGCCGGAAACTTCTCCCGCGATGACTACGAAACAATGGTCAGGCCGAGTATGTCCGCACCCAACATCCCCGGAGATGACTTCAGCGGTCTCATGTCATGGGATCATGCTGCTTTAATCCAATCTTGGCGTGGACTCAGCCCCTCACTGAAAAGTCTTTCTCCTGAACTCCGCTCCGAGCACGAAGGACTCCTCGATGCCTACCACTACCTAGCAAAATCCCATCGTGAAGTTTGCGCCCGTTTTGGAGGCGATGAAGGGGGAAGTCTCCGCACTAAAAAAAGCGTGGCAGTGAACATCCTCGACCAATTTGAAAAGCGCCGGAGTAATCACCTTTCTCCTGCACCCAATGGTGGCTGCCCGATGAATCACTGATGAAACGTGCCCTTCCAGACCATATTCAGGATCTATACCCTCTGACTCCTACTCAGCAGGGCATGCTTTTTCATAGCATCGCAGAACCGAATCACGGCGTTTACATCATCCAAGTCAGCTTCACCCTTCGCGGGAAACTGGACCAAAAAATACTCTCAGAAGCTTGGCAGGAGCTGATCCAGCGCCACGATGTTTTAAGAACCGCCTTTGTCTGGGAAAAAGTTGAGACTCCCATGCAGGTCGTCGGTAAAAAGGCCACCTTCCCTTTTGAGCACCATTACTGGGAAGAAGATTATCGTGAGGCGGGATCGCCAGCTGATCTCAGCGAGTGGCCACAGTATCAAGATTGGCTCAAAGAAGACCGCGAACGAGATTTCGCCCTCAGTAAAGCACCACTGATGCGCTTCGGCCTCTTCTCGCTGGGAGACGAACACTCCCATCTAGTTTGGACCTATCATCATCTTATCCTCGATGGTTGGTCTCTGCCCATTCTGCTGGGCGAATGGATGCTCATTTATCGCGGCCTTAAACAAAAAAAGAATCCGCAAGACCTCCTTCCTCCAGCCCCTCATTTTAAGGACTACGTTCAGTGGCTGCACAGGAAAGACGGCGACGCTAGTCGCCTCTACTGGAAGGAATATCTCTCGGGGCTTACCGAAGCGACATCGCTCGGCCTCCCGGAACGAGAAGCTGGGAAGGGCAGTGCGAAACAGATCCTCACGCTCGATTCTTCTCTCACCGCCTCATTCAAGACTCTCGCCCAGCAAGAACGCCTCACACTGAGTACTTTAGTTCAGGGAGCTTGGGCGATCCTACTCTCACGCTATGGAGACCAAGATGATGTCCTCTTTGGCCTAGCGCGCTCCGGTCGTCCCGCGATGCTCGCTGATGTTGAGCGCTGCGTTGGGCTCTTTATCAACACCGCGCCTCTCCGCGTCTCGCTCCCCCCAAGAGCCACCACCTTTGATTGGCTGCGTGACATTCAGACCGAGCAACAAGCGCAGCAAGAGCACGAGACACTTCCTCTCGTTGAGATTCACGCCCTCAGTGATTTCCCGAGAAATGAAGGACTTTTCGACACAGTCGTTGTCTTTGAAAACTACCCGCAGGAATATTCGAGCGCAGACGAAGCGTCACTGAACCTCAGTGAAGTTTCACTTCAAGAGCAAACAAACTACTCACTCAGCCTCTACGTCATTGCCGATGACGAACTCGAATTTCGCCTCCTCTACCCACCGGGACGCTTCGAAGCACAAGAAATCACTCAGGTCCTGGAAGACCTCTCAGGAATCCTGCGAGGCTTCACTCATTCCGAAGCCTCGAACCAACATCCATCTACTCACTTCCCAGAGCCTCAACCCCCCTCTTCTTTCAACGGCCCGCTGCCCGATCTCACGAATTACACTCCCGTGATTCAGGCCTTCAATGGGCAAGTCCAACAAGCTCCTGATAAGACGGCCCTCATTTTTAAAGAGCAGAAATTCACCTACAGGGAACTGGATCAAAAAGCGACTCAACTGGCAGCCACGCTTCAGAAACAAAAGATCGGGGCAAACAGCACGGTCGCCATTCTCTTGCCGCGCTCCACTGAAATGATAGTTGCCCTTTTAGCGACCTTTAAAACGGGCGCTCATTATCTCCCCCTCGATCCAAGCCATCCTTCCTCACGCCTTCAACTCATTCTTGAGGATGCGCAGCCTGATCTCATCCTTCACGATCATTCCACTGAACCACTTTTCCCCACTCACCCGAGATCGCTCAATCTCAGCACAATTTCTTTTGAAAAAGAAGAACTCTTTCGCGCCCCTGATTACTCCCTATCGAGCCTCGCCTACCTAATTTATACCAGTGGCACCACAGGAAGGCCAAAGGGAGTCACCGTCTCGCAGCTCAATCTCGCCAATCTTCTGTGCTCCTTCCAGGCACTTTTCAGCTACCAATCAGAGCGTTCTTGGCTCGCGGTTACCACGCTTGCCTTTGACATCTCCGCGCTGGAAATCTTTCTCCCACTCAAAACGGGGGCGACGGTCATTCTCGCCAGCGATGAAGAAGTCCAAAATGGAGAACAACTCGTCACTCTTCTCAAAACGCATCACATTGACACGCTTCAAGCGACCCCATCCGGCTGGCAAATCATTCTTCCGCATTGGCATTCCCCAGCCGCTGACTTCATCGCGCTTTGCGGCGGAGAACCGCTGGGACTGAATCTTGCCCATGAACTCCTAGCAACCCGGGCGCAGGTCTGGAATGTCTATGGCCCTACCGAAACAACCATTTGGTCCGGCGCTCTTCGCTTAGAGAGCGGGCACCTCGCAGAGGGAATCGTCCCCGTCGGAGGTCCCCTTGATCACACTGGTTTTCACCTTCTTGATTCGAAGCTCCGCCCAAGCCCCCTTGGCACCTCTGGTGAGCTCGCACTGAGCGGCGTAGGGCTAAGCCCGGGATACCATCAGCAGGCAAAACTCACCGCGGAGCGATTCATCACCCGCTCAATTCATGGCGAGACGAAACGCCTTTACCTCACCGGCGATCGCGTGCGTGCTCGGGCTGATGGAACCTTGCAATTCCTCGGCCGCATGGACCATCAAATTAAGCTCCGCGGCTACCGCATAGAGCTTGGTGAAATCGAGACCGCTCTCCACGCGCACCCAGAAGTTGAACAAGCCATCGTGGTTCTTCAGAAGGAAGACACTCCAGAAGCGCGCCTCCTCGCCGCTCTCATCACGAGCCTTAACCCAGGATCGGAAGAAGGGCGCAAAACTCTCCAAGAACATCTCGCAGAGCGCTTGCCGCCTTACATGCTGCCCGGTCGTTTCACGGCCCTGGCTGAGTTTCCACTCACTCCGAATGGCAAGATCGATCGCAAGGCGCTCGCACTACTTGAGACCTCTCTCACTCGTCCCAGCCAAGCCCCTTCGAGAACCGAGATCGAGCAGAAGCTTGCGAAAATCTGGGCCCGCCTTCTCGATATCGAGTCTCCAGGGCTTTACGATAACTTCTTCGACATAGGAGGCCACTCCCTCCTCGTCTTAAAAGCGCGCAGCGAAATCAAGGAAGCTTTTGGGGTGGAGCTTCCGCTTGCCGAATTTTTCCGACATCCCACCCTTCATTCTCTGGCGAACCATCTTGCCCAAAGTGACAACCAGAAAGCGCCACGCGGTGACCGCAAGGGAGCGCTCGCTGTGGGAAAATCTCGGCTCCAGCAGCGCCGCCAGCGCCAAAAAACTCGCCCCAACCAGACCTCTTAATCGTGAATGCTCATTCAGAACCCACTGGCCTCGAAATTGCCATCATTGGAATGGCGGGACGCTTCCCCGGTGCCTCGTCGCTCACTCAATTCTGGGAGAACCTCCGCGAAGGCCGGGAATCGATCATCCCCCTTCCCGATGAACACCTCCGCGAGCAAGGAGTGAGCGAGACCGACCTCGATGACCCAGATTATCTCAAAGTCGGAGGATTTTTGAAAAATGCCGATCACTTCGATGCCAAATTCTTCGGTTACAGCCCACGCGAAGCAGAACTCCTCGATCCCCAACAGCGCCTCTTTTTAGAAGTCTCCTGGCAGGCACTCGAAACCGCGGGTTATCTCGGGGAGAAGGAGGCGGCGAGCACTGGTGTCTTCGCTGGAGCGGGCATGAACGGTTATCAACTCAACCTTTACGCCAACTCACAGCTTCGCGAAAACACGAGCCCCTACGAGATATTCATCTCCAACGATAAGGACTTTCTCGCCACCCGGGTCTCTTACAAACTTAATCTCACCGGCCCCAGCATCAGCGTTCAGACCGCTTGCTCCTCCTCCCTCGTCGCGGTTCACACCGCTTGCCAATCCCTCCTCGCTGGGGAATGCGATATGGCCCTCGCTGGTGGCGTCGCCATTTCTAAGCAGCTAGGCTACCGCTCTCAACAAGGGAGCATCTATTCTCCTGACGGGCATTGCAGAGCCTTCGATGAAAAAGCGGCTGGGACGGTCAGCGGGAGCGGAGCTGGGGTTGTCGTCTTAAAACGGCTCGAAGATGCCCTGCGCGATGGAGATCAGATCGATGCCATCATCAAAGGATCCGCGATCACCAATGACGGCGCTCATAAGGTCAGCTACACCGCACCGCAGGTGGACAGCCAGGCCGCAGCCATTCGTAATGCGCTCACCCTTTCGGACCTCTCGGCCGAAAGCATCAGCTACCTCGAAGCACACGGCACCGGAACCGCCATGGGTGACCCCATTGAAATAGCGGCCCTCACCTCCGCATTCCGAGAGCACACCGAGGCCAAGCAATTCTGCGCTCTCGGCTCCGTCAAAACAAACATCGGCCACCTAGATGCCGCCGCCGGAATCGCCGGGCTCATCAAAACCGTGCTCTCGCTCAAGCACCAAAAAATTCCAGCAAGCCTTCACTTTCATCAACCCAATCCGGAGATCGATTTCGAGAACTCCCCATTCCAAGTCAAGCCGCAACTCACTGACTGGTATTCCACAGCTCATCCACGGCGCGCTGGTGTCAGCTCCTTTGGAATCGGAGGCACCAATGCCCACGTCATTTTAGAGGAGGCTCCTGCACCCCAAGTCACAGAAGAACCGAAAGCCAGCCGCGGGCCTCAGCTCCTCCCGCTCTCTGCTCCCTCTCCCAGCTCTCTGGCGCAACTCACCACAGAGCTGAGAGACCACTTGGCTCAAAATAAAAACCTCTCGCTCGGCGACGTCGCATTCACTCTGCAAGAAGGGCGACGCATTTACTCCTACCGAGCCCCCTTAGTAGTTGAGACCGTGGAAGAAGCCATCGCGGCTCTTGCGAAAGCACCCGAAGCCTCGCCTGCCAGCGAACAGCCCTCACTCCTTCTTCTCTTTTCTGGTCAAGGCGGAGACTCCGCGCCTTTTGCTCCGATCCCGCCGGAGTGCCAGAAAGCAATCGATCAACTTGGCCCCGAGGAAAAGCTCACGCGTGACTGCCTTACGCTTTTTGCTCAGCAAGTGAGCCTCGCCCAGCAAGTTCTCGCGCTCGGCATCCAGCCAGCCGCGCTCCTAGGTCATAGCTTGGGTGAAATTGCCGCTGCTTGTGTCGCCGGTGTTTTCAATCTCGAAGCCGCGCTACGCTTCGTAACCTTGCGGAGTCGCCTCATGGCAGAATCACAACCCGGAGCAATGATCGCCGCCGGATGCTCACCAGAAAAAGCAGCCCCCCTCCTCGGAGACGACCTCTCTCTCGCTGCCCATAATGCGCCCGATTGGGTCACCCTCTCAGGAACCGAGAACGCGATTCTCGACGCCGAAGCATCTCTCAAAGAGCGACAGATTCCCACTCGGAGACTCCCCGTGACCTACGCCTTCCATTCACCTTCCATGGACGCAGTGGCTCAGGGTATTATAGCAGAACTCAACCAGACAACGCTTCACCCGCCCTCACTCCCCATCATCTCCAGCCTCACCGGAGAATGGCTCACCGCGGAACAGGCCACACAAACGAACTACTGGACACGTCAATTACGAGAAACAGTAGAGTTTAGCAAAGCCGCACAAACAGCCCTCACTCTTTCCCAGGCAGTTTCCCTAGAAGTCGGACCAAGCGAGACACTCACCAACCTAGCCAAGCAACACGGCGATCTCAGCTCCCTTTCTCCCCTCGGAAAAGAAACCCCACTCCAGCTCGCGGCCGCCCTCTGGAAGCAGGGATTTCTCGTAAACTGGGCTCACCCATCTTTGAGGGAAGAAAAAGGAAAACGCATTCCTCTTCCCAACACGCCATTTCAACGCAAGCGCTACTGGATCGCTCCTATCGAAACTTCGCCCCCAAGCCCTCAAAGCGCCCTCTACCTCCCGACTTGGAAACGAGAAGCGCTCAACCATGCTCCGCAAAAATCACTACGAAAGCGATGGCTCATCTTGATCGATAACTCAAGCTTCGCCGCCTCCCTCGCGACCGCTTTGGAAGAACAAGGCGAGGACATCATCGTGGTAGAAGCGGGCGAGAAATTCGCCCCCGCTGGCTTCCGACGATTCACCACTAATCCGCAGGACCCCGAGTCTCTCCGCACGCTCTTTCAGGAGCTTGAAGAACGCGAGACCCTTCCCGAGCACTGTCTCTTTCTATGGAGAAATCCGCTCGCGCTGCAGCACCTCGCTCTGACGCTCCCTCCCTCGACAAACCAGCTCTCGGTCCTCACGAAAGCGTCAGAGGATATTCTAGGCATCGAGAATGAAGACACCCAAGAAGCGAACCTCAGAGCTTTAACTCTCATCATTTCTCAGGAATCTCCAGACCTCAAATGTCGTACTGTCGACTACGATGATACGGTGCCCCTCCCCCAACTCACCAAGCATCTCAAGCAAGCTGAAACCCCCGTTCACACTGCCCTGCGCGGCACCCACCTCTGGAATCTTTCATACGAAAACCTGATTCTCAAAAACGCTGACCAAGAGCTTCAAGGCCCCTTCCTCCTGATCGGCAACCTCTCATCAGAACTCGCTAAAATCTGGGCCACGCAGCTCTCTCAACTCCAAGACACCCAGCTCCTGCTTCTCAACACGAACTCAGAAATTGATCCCTCATCATGGATATCTGAGGTCACTCCGGCCTGGCAGAAAACAAGCACCTCACTCAGCGAACTCCCCTCCCTCTACCAAGAGGCACTCGACCATTCTGGGTCCTTAAAAGGGGTCTTCCTCTGCAGCCCCACCACAAATCAAAAATCCGCCGCGCCTCTTTCTCTTCTGAATCAGAGTCACTGGGACTACAATGATCAGACCAAAGCCCAGATTCTCCTGACGCTTCGAGAGGCCATCACCCAAAGCCGACCAGAATTCGTCTGCGTACAGTCCTCGCTTTCCGCCATCTTAGGGGGAGTCGGGCTGGGAGCTTACGCCGCCGCCAACGCACAGCTCGATCAACTGGTGAGCCATTGCGCCCGTGCTACAAATACCGACACCCGATGGCTCAGCATTGCTTGGGACCGCGTGGAGGCGATCGACCAAGGAGCCGAACCTTCTCACCCCTCCCGTTTCGGAAATGATGACGAACCATCTTTCACCGCTGCCGAGGCCTGGACGCTCACCGAGCAGCTGATCTCCTCATCTCTCTCAGGCCTTTTTGTCACCTCGCCAACGGCACTTGCTCCGCGCCTTCAGCAGTGGGTCAACCAAGCAGGAAAGACCTCAGAAGAACCTAGTGCAAAGCAACAGAGCGAAGAACGACCTGATCTCCCGAACCCATACATCGCCCCCCGGAATGATATCGAAGCGACGATCATCGGAATCTGGGAAGAATTCCTCGGGCTTCGCGGGATTGGCGCAGAAGATAATTTCTTCGCCCTCGGAGGCCATTCCCTATTGGCCATTCAAATTATCGCACGCCTGCGCGAAACCTTCCCCGTTGAAATCGAGCTTCGCCACCTCGTCTCAGATGATCCCACTCCCGCGAGCATGGCGACCGTTCTCGCACATGACCTCCCAGATTCCGCTGAGCTCGATGACATGGCCTCACTGCTGGCAGAAATCCAAGAACTCAGCCCACAGGAAGCGCAGAAGCAACTCGACCAATCACCCCAGTCATGAACCCGCTTCACGAACAACTGGCCAAGCTTTCCCCGGAACAACGCGCCCTATTTGAGCAGAAACTCAAGGAGCGAGGTCTCAACGTCCCCGGACAAAACCGCATCCCAGCACGCAGCCAAGAAGGAGCGCTTCCCTTATCCTTCGCGCAGGAGCGCCTCTGGTTCGTCCAACAATTCGACCCTCAAAACACGGCTTATAATGTCAGCAGTGCTCTGCGCCTGCGCGGAACTCTTGATCAAGAAGCACTCCACCGAGCGCTTTCAGGCATTTTGACTCGACATGAATCACTTAGGACCAGCTTCCATAAAAATGAGCACGGCCAACCTGAAATCCGCGTCCATGAGAGTGATCGCGCAGCACTCGCGTTCATCGAACTCGCGGGCACTTCAGATGAAGAAAGCGAGGCGCTCGAGAAAATCTCAACCCTCGTCGCCAAACCATTTGACCTCACGACCCCGCCGCTCCAGTTTTGCCTTTTCCACTTGGCTGACGACGACCACATCCTCGCATTCGTCACGCATCACCTCGTCTGTGACCGCTGGTCCGTCATGGTCTTTATGCGTGAGCTCGCGCAGCTCTACCTCGCAGGAGCCTCGACCCTTCCACCACTCCCTATTCAGTATCCCGATTGGGCTCTTTGGCAACGGGATCAGCTCGCCAGTAAAACCGGAGAAACGCAGCTCGAATATTGGAAAGAACGCCTCGCCGATCAGCCCGCTCCGCTTGAGCTTCCCACACGGTCATCCCAAAACAACGCGACTCATCAGGGAGCACATCACCCGCTTCGTTTTGGGCCTGAACTCTCAGCCCGTATAAGAGAACTCGCGCTCAAGCATGAAGTCAGCCTCTTTACCTTCCTCCTCACGGCCTTCAAAGCCCTGCTCAATCGCTACACGGGGAGTGAAGACATCGTCGTCGGCAGTGAAGTCGCCAATCGTGATCGGCCGGAAACCGCAGGCCTCATCGGACTCCTCGTCAACACCCTCGTGCTACGGACCAAAGTCAGCCCCAGCATCCCGTTTAACGAGCTTTTATCGCAAGTACAAGAGACCGTAAAAGGTGGACTCAGCCATCAAGACCTGCCCTTTGAAAAATTGGTCGAAGCCCTGAATCCAGACCGCCAGCTCGATCAACTTACTCCTCTTTTCCAAGTCAAATTCGACCTCCAACAAGTGGCAGTTGATCACAGCTCACTCGGTGATCTCACTCTGGAGCACTTCCCGATTCCTGAGACTCAGACAAAATACGACCTCCGCTTTAATTTACAGGAAGGAGGCGATGACATTTTTGGCCAGATCGAATACCGCACGGACCGCTTTGAGCAGGCGACAATCACTCGCCTTGGGCAGCACTTTATCAATCTGCTTCAACAGTTGATTACTCAGGGTGATCAGCCACTGAATTTCCTGAAAATTCTCTCACCCACCGAGTCCACCGCGCTCCTTACTCAAAGCCAAGGGCGGAAAGTCCCACCCTCCGAGAACACTCTGCACCTCCTTTTTGAGGAGCAAGTCAGGAAGACTCCGCAAGCCCTCGCCATTTATGACCAGGAACACACCGTCACTTATCAAGAGCTAGACCAGCGGGCCGAGGACTTCGCCAAGAAAATCCGGGCACTTAAACTCCCACCCGAATCACGCATTGGAGTGTGTCTGCCCAAGTCGAGCGACCTCATCGCCTCGCTTTTTGGCATCCTCAAGGCCGATGCTGCTTACGTCGCGCTTGACCCAGATTATCCCAGCGAACGACTCCTAGCCATCACCTCGGATGCGAAATGCGCAGCCATTTTTCAGCTCGGCAGCGATGGGATCGAATTAGTTTCTGAAGAAATTGATCTTGAGGAAAACAATTCCGATTTACCACCTCATCGGCAGCTCGCTTACCTCATCTACACCTCAGGATCGACAGGCCGCCCCAAAGGGGTCGCGATCGAGCATCAGGCTGCCGCGACCATGGTGCGCTGGGCGCATAATCGGTTTTCAAACAATGAACTCGCCGGGGTCTTAGCATCTACCTCGATTTGCTTTGATCTCTCCGTCTTTGAAATCTTTGTCCCTTTGACCGCTGGAGGCGCTGTCGTCCTCGCCCAAAACCTCCTCGCCTTTCCACGCCTTCCGGCACGTCAAGCAGTCACTCTCATCAACACCGTTCCTAGCCTGCTCCGCAAACTCCTCCATGACGCCGAACTACCCTCGACGGTTCATACCATCAACCTCGCAGGCGAAGCTCTGCTCCCCGACCTCGTCGAGCAACTTTTCCAGCTCGGCATCCAGCGAGTGGATAATCTCTACGGCCCATCAGAGGACACCACTTATTCGACTTGGGTGACCATGAAGCCCGATCACTTTAACCCCAGAAGTGAAAGGGTAACAATCGGAACTCCCATCGATAACACCATCGCACTTGTCTTAAACGGAGAGAAAGAACTCCAGCCCGTTGGCCTCCCCGGTGAACTCCACCTCGGAGGTGACGGCCTCGCGCGAGGCTACCTTGATCGTCCCGAGCTTACCGAAATCTCATTCCTTAAAAATCCCTTTGGTGCCGAACCTCCCCGCCTTTATTGCACCGGAGACAAGGTGCGTTGGCTTGAAAATGGCGAATTGGAATTCCTAGGCCGCATCGACCAGCAGTTTAAAATCCGAGGATTCCGCATCGAGGCTGGCGAGATCGAAATCGCTCTCCGCGCTCATCCCCAAATCACAGAGGCGCTAGTCATGCCTCATCGTATTGACACAGAAACCGTCTTGCTCGCTTACTACGTCCCTCAGACGAGCGACGCCTCACCTGTCATTAGTGATCTGCGCGCACACCTCGGCGAGCGACTTCCTTCCGCTATGGTTCCCTCGCTTTGGCATGAACTCGAGGAAATCCCACGCCTCCCAAACGGGAAGCTCAACCGTAAAGAGCTTCCCGAACCTCAACAACAAGCGGCCTCGACCAGCTACGCCCCGGCCGAAAGTAACAGCGAGAAAGCGCTCACTGAAATCTGGCAGGACCTCCTTCCGCCTGAGCGCATCGGCATTCACGATAACTTCTTTGACCTCGGAGGGCACTCTCTCTTGGCCATCCAGCTGACGACCCGCATCGAGCAAAAATTCCAAACGCCACTGCCGCTGCGAGAGCTTTTCCTTCACCCCACCATCGCTCAGGTTGCCTCTCTTTTAGAAAAAAACTCTCCCGAGTCTCTCCCTCAGCGAGAGTTCTCCCAAATCACTCCCGAGCCAGCTCGGCAGCATGAGCCCTTTCCCCTCACCGATATTCAGCAGGCATACTGGCTGGGTCGCAGTGGGGCCTTCGAGCTGGGGAATATCGGCACTCATGGCTATCGCGAGATCGATGTCACTGGGGTCGAGCACTCCGTCATCGAGAACGCCTTTAACACCCTCATCCAGCGCCATGGCATGCTCCGCATGATCGTGCAAGATGACGGTCAACAGCGTATCCTTGAAAACACCCCTCATTATCAAATCACGCTCAGCGAGACTAATCCTGAAGCGCGCCGTGAAGAACTCTCCCATCAGGTTTTTATACCAAACACGTGGCCCCTTTTTCATCTAGAGGCCATCAGGCTCAGTCCCGAAAAAACTCGTTACCTGGTAAGCTTCGATGTCCTCTTGGGGGACGCTTGGAGTTTGCAAGTGCTTGGCCGTGAAATGGGCCAACTCATTATGGGCCTCCCCCTCGAGCCCCTGACCCTGACATTCCGAGATTACGTGCTCGCAGAAAAACAAGGGCGCGAAGGAGAATCCGCGCAAAGGGCTTGGACTTACTGGACGGAAAAAATTCCTCAACTCCCACTCGCACCTGAGCTTCCGCTGATTAAAAACCCGCGCGAAATTGAGCACCCCACCGTCACTCGCCGAAGTTTCAAACTATCATCAAAGCAATGGCAGAAACTCCAAGCGCAGGGGAAACGCTCCCAAATAACCCCTTCCGCGCTCGTCTTGACAGCCTTTAGCGAGATGCTTGGTACTTGGAGCCGATCACGCCAGTTCACGCTGAACCTAACCCTCTTCAATCGCCCGCCCGCACACCCCGAGATCGACGCCCTTGTAGGTGACTTTACCTCCTCCACCCTCCTTGCTTGTGACCCAGGGAAAGCAACTGACTTCGCAAGCAGCGCTCAGGACCTTCAGCAAAATCTCTGGGAAGTGCTTGAGCACCGAGCTGTGAGCGGCGTGCAAGTCATCCGAGAACTCGCGCGCCAACGTCGAGGAAATGGCGAGGCCCTCATGCCCGTCGTTTTCACGAGCACACTCGGGCAGATTTCTGGGAGTTCGCCACCGCGAGAGTGGGAAGCGGAAGTGATCCACGGCGTCAGCCAGACTTCACAAGTCTATCTCGACCACCAAGTGTCCGAGATTGAGGGAGAACTGGTGCTTAACTGGGATGTTATCGAAGAACTCTGGCCAGCTGGCGTTCTCGATGAGATGTTCCGCGCTTACCAAAGTCTTCTCGACGAACTTTCAGAATCATCAACAGCCTGGGAGACTCGGCCTTCACTAGCTTCGCCGGAACCGTATTGCTCACTCAACTCCGGCGGGGCTATGCCAACGGAGAGCCACCTTCTTCATTCTCCCTTTTTTGAGCAAGCGAGCCAGTTCCCCGATGCGCCCGCCATCTTCACGGACGATGAAACTCTGACCTATGCCGAGCTTTCACAACGGGCCCTCGCACTTGCGAAAATCTTAATTGACTTGGGAGTTCAGCGAAACGAACTGGTCGCCATTTCGGCACCACGCGGTTGGGAACAGATCGTCGCCTGTCTTGGCATCCTAGCAAGCGGAGCGGC
>TARA_B100001057_G_scaffold288243_1_pt1 | contig 16653 bp, 12 predicted proteins | sample TARA_B100001057 | Tara Oceans TARA_B100001057 (sample SAMEA2621839) | marine metagenome | biome: marine biome (ENVO:00000447); feature: surface water layer (ENVO:00002042); material: "saline water (ENVO:00002010), including plankton (ENVO:xxxxxxxx)" | depth 5 m
TCCAATACGCCGCAAATGGGTGGATCTATTAGGGTGCCAATCGACAAGCGTCATAATGTATAGCTTCTGCAGTTTTTATATTATTGGAATATGCATTTGGGAAGTTAGCAGGATTATCCCAGTAAAAAAATATATTCAATTGTTACCTCTTTCTCACTAATGAGCTTACTAATTTTTGTATGTGGATCTCACGGATGTACAAAGAATCAACTAAGTGATGGTCATCAATGGAGGGTATATGAAACTTGTTAACTGCTAACGTACTCAGATCACTCGTTTCCTTTACCACATCAAAATAGCCAAAATTATTATTTTCACATTCTGCTTTTAGCATTTGGTTGAAGTAAAGATGCGCGCCGTTTCTTTCAATATTCGAAGCAAGCAAGTCTTTGAGTTTTTGACTTGCATATTTCCTCTGTTCTGGATCTGAAATATTTTCTGATATGATACGACTAGTGTAGTTTATGGCTTTGTTTCGTGATTCAGTTAACGTTGATAGATTAATTCCTTTAAATGTAATACTCAACTTTGGATGGGATTCAACAAAATTAAGCGTTCGATTCATGTAGCTTTTAATTAAATCTTGAATAAAGTCAGTATAACTAACGTCATCATCTTTAAAGACTTTACGATAATAATAACCCAACTCTATATCAACTTGGCCGAACGCGAAACAAATATGGTCAGGGGAAAACTCCTCAATCTCAGATACTAAAGTACCGTAAGAGTCTAAGCTAGAGCGCCGGCGTCCAAATCCTGTTATCGTAGCCCCTGAAAGTGGGATGACCTTTATAGACAGGCCTCTCGTGTTCGGTACGCAGTCTCTTAACTCTGGCGTTATGTTGAAATACTTAGAATGGCTGTCACCTATAACGAGAATTTTCATAAGTATGCTTCTACTACCTTTTTATATTTATCAATTACTATACTTTTGTTTTGCTTTGCTTCGTTTAGTATTTCTAATGTGATTTCTGCAATCGCACGTGCTGGCTCCATATATCTGTGAGCGCTAGGGCTGTTTAAACAAGCTAATAGATCCTTATCTAAATCTAGCTTTGTATTGTCTTCATAGAATTTTGAAAGGATATTTGGTAGCCTCAATTCCTTATTTACGAGAGTATAGTTACTGTCGTTAATGCTTAGTTCATCGACATAGCTGACAATTTCTTGCGGTGCCTTAGTTTCTAACAGGAAATGTTTAACTTTTGTTTTTACCACGCCTAGCCCCTCGTTTATGTTAAGTGACTTAAGTGGATTTTTTAGTCCTAAGATGGATGAAAAGTCTTTGCATACACAGCCATCAACAAGAACTTTCTTGTCATATATTCTTAGGATAACATTCTGGTTACCGAATATTGCCTGCCATTTCTCTATTTTACTTTTAAAGTCAAGATAGTTTAACAATGTAAATGTAAATTTAGGCATTACTGAATCAGAGTCGTGCCCACAAATTGCGCTACTGGGTGATGCCCCATAGAAGGGTTGTTTCGCTGCTTGTTGTTTTAGGGAAATCGCCAGCTTATCTTGACGTCGTAAATAACAAATAACTCTAACTTCATCGAAATATTGTTTGGAGAAGTTAAAGAGTTCTTCAATCTCTTTTTCGTCCTCTATGAAAGATAAGTGCTCTGCTGATATTACTGCATTTCCTTTCTTTGAATTGGCGATTAACTCATAAAAAGATCTTTGTGGTTTAGCAACAATATGGCTTCTGTGAGCGGTCACGGAAATCAATTCAGAAGAGTTACCGCTTCCATTTGAAGTCAAAAAATTAACACCTGCATCAGCAAGCTGGTGTTCTGATTGTTTCAAAGACCATTGAAGTGATGTCGTCCCCGTTTTGTGATGCCCCATATGAATGTAGAGAGTTCGTGATCCTTTCAACAAATGTGCTTTATTTGCCGTTGCATCGGGCCTACCTTTCCCTGCCCAACCATCAAAGATAGAGCCTATGTCGATACCAATACCACCTTTCTTTTTGATAATGTTGCAATAGTGTTTTCCCAAATATCCTGCCGCAACTAAAAATACATCCCCTCTTCTCTTTACATTTATCTTAGATTCTATTTCTGGATATAGTGTAGGGTAGTGAAACTCTCCACTTTGCATGAATGATTGGTGTCCAGGAATCCTTATATGATCACACTTGGGTAAGTTGAAATGTGATGCTATTTGGTCGGTTATGTCAGTATGGGATATGACTGTTAGTTGATCTAAGTCTTTTAAAAGCCGGTTGAACAGGCCTTCTTTGTGAAAGGGTTTAAATATGAAATGATCAAATATAGGTACGCTTTTTTCGACTGACGCCTCGATTGTCGTAAGACAAACTGATTGCGCCGCTTGTGGGATTATGTTGGTGTCATTGGTGCTATCTCTGAAATGAAGCCAACTAGGAGCACCAACAATGTCTGCATTTTTTATTGCGTCTAAAACTAAAGATTGAAGACGAGTCATACTAGGTTGGAGATAGTCGTCACCAAAGACTCGTTTTAGCTCTTCTACAACACTACTACCAAACTGGTAGGTTAGAACTTGATTCAGAAAAATGTCTTTATTGAACAGATTGGGGTAGGCTAACACTCTTCCTTCACCATCTCCCAGTCTAACCATCGAAAATGGCTCTTTTTTGGTTATCGCATTTTTAAGTAGTTCATATAGCTCGTAAGTACAGTCAAAAGGGTTTTTTTCGTTACTGTAGAATAGTGAACGTTGAAGTTTTTCGGTCTTTCGTATCTGCTCTAAAAGTATGTCTTTCATTCAAATCCAATAGTCTTTTATAAACTTGTCAGCCGTGACAATGATGCGTTGTGTTAATTGCTATAATACCCAAAACCTATTGTATGTTCTATTTCATTATTGCAGTTTAAGATAGCTACTTCGGGGCGGACCTCACTGGTCACTATTAAGCTTACTGTGGTAGCATACTTCGATAAAATAGAATATATACTCAACTTGAATTGAGTATAGAGGTTGTTATGGATATAAAAAAATTAAAGCTCAGCCGAAAGCCATCGACGCTTTCTCCAAAGGGATCTATTGATGACCTGCAAGGTGGTAATCTTGAAGGGTGGGCGGCACAGATCGGAATCAATGAGCCGTTAGTTGTGGCAGCATATACGAGTAAGGGTGAACTGCTCGGTTATGGTAAAGCTGACCAATTAAGGGAGGATTTATTGGAGCATGGGGTTAATGAAGGCTACCATGGTTTCAGTATCGCTATAAACGAGGACAATCTATCGCCAGGAAGTGAAATAGTTTTAAAGGACTATATTACCCATAAAACTATACAAACAAACAGTTACGTCATCCCAACCTACGATAAGCAGTTATCAGTAAGTGTGGATAGTGTTATTAAAAATCGTCTGAACTTCACGGTAACAAGTAGTGTTGCTATTGGCACAGCTGTACTAAGGTTTTCTCACAAGGGGATCGCTTTCTGTGACCACGTGATAGAGAGTGATAGTACACATTTAAGCGACCATATATGGTTACCTGCTGTTTTACTAAACGGGCATGAAAATCAAGTTGACATACATGTTGTCGGTGCACACGATCGTGCAGGATGGGGAATAGTCAACAGCGACCCAATACTAACGCCGTCAGAATATCTAACCCATAGCAATACTTCCCAGTCATTTATCTCCCGACAAGCAGGCGCGGATTGGAGATATGAATCTCTGGCCTTACAATTGGATAATTGTGAAGGAGACGCATCGGCGATTGATCGTATAACAACTGCTCACCGTGTGTTAGTAGAGTCGCATCAAGGGCGGAAATATTACCCGAAGCTCTCTTTGCCGTTTTATAAACAGCCTCAATTTAGCATTATTATTCCTGGCTACAATAAGTTTGAGCTGACATATCATGCCATCGCGTCAATAATATTGTCTTACAATGAATGTTCCTATGAAGTGATTATCGCAGATGACTGTTCTACAGATGAAACGTCAGAAGCGGAGAATCTAATAGAGAATATCGTGATCTCTCGTAATAAAGAGAATTTACGTTTTCTGCGGAGTTGCAACAAAGCATCACGCTTGGCAAAAGGAAACTTTATTGTTTTTCTCAACAACGACACAGAAGTTAAGTCTCATTGGCTTGATGCTCTTTACGAGCAACATGCAATAGATGAAAGTATTGGCTTAACCGGAAGCAAGTTGCTAAACCTAGATGGAACTTTGCAGGAAGCCGGCGGCATTGTTTGGGGCAATGGCGAGCCATGGAATGCTGGGCGAAATGAAAACCCTTTTGCTCCTGAATGGAACTACGCTCGCGAAGTAGATTATCTCACCGGCGCTGCTATGTGTATCAAAGCAGATGTTTGGAAAGAGGTGGGGGGCTTTAGTGATGAATTTGCGCCTTGCTATTATGAAGATGCCGACTTGGCTTTTAAAGTCCGGGAGGCTGGCTACAGGACAGTTTATGTTCCTCACTCCGAAGTGATCCATTTCGAAGGGCAGAGCCATGGTACCGACCTTAAAAAGGGCTTGAAGGCTTACCAAAAGGTAAATGAAAAGACTTTTCGAGCGAAGTGGTTCAAGCAATTTCGTAATCGCGTAAAACCCTCTTTAACTGAACTTCAACTGGAAAAAGACCGGAATATTGAGCAGCGAGTTCTGGTTCTTGATTATGCAATCCCTCAGCCTAACCAAGATGCGGGCAGTTATGCGGCAGTAGAAGAAATGAAGCTCATGCGTGCTTTGGGCTTTAAAGTAACATTCGTGCCGGATAACCTGGCGCATATGGGGAAGTTTAATCGCCAACTAGAAGCATTAGGTATAGAGGTACTGTCGGTGCCATTTTATGTATCAGTCAGGGACGTCTTGGAACGTAGACTGGATGAAATGGATGCCGTGTATATAACCAGATACAGTGTCGCTGAAAAGTATATAGACGTAATTAAGGCCAAAGGGAAACCTGTAATATTCAATAACGCTGACTTGCATTTTCTTAGAGAAATTCGAGCAGCGATTACCGCAGAAGATGAAGAGCTGCTAACTAGTGCACTACAAACTAAAAAAGCTGAACTTGCTGTTTGTAAAAAGGCGGACGCAATTCTCTGCTATAACGACAAAGAACATGCGGTTATAACGAGTCATATCTACGAAAGCGATAAGCTGTTTATAACGCCTTGGGTATTAGGAGAGCGCCAGTTTAAAACTCCAATAGATGAACGAGAAGGAATAACTTTCTTGGGAGGGTTTAACCACATGCCTAATATTGAAGCAGTGCTATTTCTGGTAGAGGAGGTTATGCCTAAAGTATTGGCATCGAACCCGGACATTAAGTTGTACGTTTACGGTAGCAAGATGCCAGAATCTATTAGTAAGCTAGAGACTGAAAACATCAAGATGGTAGGCTTTGCTGAAAGTTTAGATGATGTCTTTAACAATCACAAACTGTTTGTAGCTCCATTACTTTCTGGAGCAGGTATTAAAGGTAAAGTTCTTGAAGCGATGGCTTATGGTACGCCCTCAGTGGTAACAGATGTTGCAGCAGAAGGGACTGGCTTAGTCAACAACGTCAATGCTGTGATAACCAATAATGCAAGTGACTTTGCTGCAGCTATTGTTGATTTATATTCAGATAATGCAAAATGCCAAAACTTTTCTGAAGCAACAAGAATCTTATCAGCTGATAAGTTCTCAAGAAGCTCGGGACTAGCAAAATTTAGAGAAATATTCGAAAGTGTCGGGCTGTATACTACACGTTAACTTTCAAAACTATTACAAGGTCTAAAGCGAAAATGTATGTCAAAAATATATAACAACGCATTTTATGATTTACAAAGCAAGGAAAGTTACGAAAGTGCTCTAGTTGTCTTAGCTTTGCTAAGACAAAAGCTCGGTGAAAAAATAAAACTGGACTCAATAATTGATTTTGGGTGTGGAGTTGGCAGCTGGCTAGCTGCTGCAAAGGAAGTAGGTTTCAACGATATATGTGGAACTGACGGTGACTATGTTCCTGAAGATAGGCTTTTGATAAGCCGTGACGAGTTTTTTGCGAATGACCTCTCAAAACCCAATACTATTGAGGCTCCAGAAAAGAAGTTCGATCTCGCGATTTCTCTTGAAGTAGCAGAGCACTTACCATCGAGTTCAGCTGCCGCATTTGTGAATAAACTCACTTCAACTTCAGACATTATTTTGTTTTCGGCTGCCCTTCCCTATCAAGGGGGACACGGACATGTTAATGAAAATTGGTTAGAATATTGGATTAATCTGTTTGAAGGGGCAGGGTTTGAACTGTTAGATATTCTAAGAAGTGACCTCTGGCATAACCCCAATGTTGCTTGGTGGTACAAACAAAACGCTGTTGTCTTCGTGAATAAGAAAGTCGCAAATAAAATTGATTTAAAATCAGGCTTTGGAAAATCAATTGTCCATCCAGAGCAATTTTTGACAGCGATACATCGTGATAAAGTCATTGTAAGAAACAATTTAAAGCAGGATGTTTCATACTTTAGCAAGATTAAAACTAGCGAAGATGTAATATCTTATGGAAAAGAGGTTTCTTATGTGGCGAAGAGTACTAGAGCGGACGAGTTAGAAAAACAAAAGAATGACTTTAGCTCATTAAGTTCAATTGAATCGCTAAGAGTCAATGAACAAAACATAGCTCGGCAATTTTTCGAAAAAAGAGTTTCTCTTCCAGATATTTTTTTCCTTGGTAGTGTTCGCCAATTCTCTGCAGTTATTTCTGCAGTTTCTCAAAATGATGGGGTTTGGCTTCCGCCAACTAAGTTCTCTGGTTTTTTTGAAGAATATTTCTTTCTGGAAAAAAATGAGTTTTTCAAAAAATGTCGTCGCCATAGGGGGTTCGAATTGTTAAAGTCGACTCTGTTAAACAACGAAATAATAAATGACAAATGGCTTAATTTATTGACATTCATGACTACTGAAAGTGTTGATCCTCATTGGTATAGTGAATTGTTCTATCGTCCTAAAATGAAAAAGAAAACGTGTGATTTTTCTATATGTTTATTTTTTCTACCTGAAGAGCTCTTACGCGCATTTGGACTTGATAAAAGCACCATCAAAGTTTTCTTTCACCAGTTCACTGTTGAGGAGTTGGAGTTTTTGAGGGGAAAAAATTTCTTCAGTGGTTCGGGGATCTCTTTAAATGAGGTGATAGAACGGAATTGTGCCAAGTGGAAAAGAATTGTAGGCAATGACAATTTTATCATTTATAAAGATGTTGGCGAATTAAAAAATCACCATGAATTAAGTCGCTAGGGCCCAACGATGTTTAAAATGAAAAAAATTCTTATTGAGGGGCTTCAATGTACTGAGGCCGCTTCTAAAGAAAACTATATTGAAATCGCCAAAGACCTTCTAGAGCTAGCAATTCAAGATAAAAAGCTTACGCTTAGTGACGTTAAAGAACTGCTTAATGTATTTTCTAGAAGTCATTATAAAAGCGACCCTTTTTCCAGTTTGGGACAGTTTGAGCGAGAGTTTTTTAAAGAAGCTTATTTAAGCATTCCTTCAGGCGATTTCAATCGTCATAACTTGTATTTAAAAAAGTTTGGTTCACTTGCACAAAACTTTTCGGTCAAGCAGTCTAGAAACTCGCGTGATGTTGCATTTATATTATCGGGGCTGCCTTTCCAAAAAAATGGTTCTCATATCAAATTACTTGGAAACTATATCGATGGTGTAGCCAGCAGCGAGTACATAGAAAACCTTTATATAGTTTTTACAATGGAGCGTGCGCTTGAGGATTTTTACTCTATTGATATAAAAAAAAGCAATTTAGAAAATAGACTTAAATTACAACAGGATACTTTAAAAACAAAATTTAGAAGATCAGACAAAGTTTCATTTTTTCATCCATCCATGGAAGCAATCCAATCCAAGAATGTTTTAGCTGAGTGCCTTGACTTTTTAAATGACAGGTCACCATCGATTTGCTTCAATCCTATGGGGATTATCTCCTCTAACTTACTGAAGCCTTTTTGCCAAGAGTTAATAAACGTATATCTGCCATTCAATGTTAACAACCAACCTGATGATTTCTGTGATATTTTCGTTTGCCTAGATGAAGAAAGAGTAAAACGCCCCAAAAACAATAAAATGACTGCGTTGACTTATCAGATGCAGTGGCCTGTCAATCGTGAAGACTTTATAGAAAGTAAAAAGTACGAGGAGAAAAAGCCTTCGCGCGCGATTACCGTTCTAGGAAATGGTCGACTAAACGGAGTTTTTGAAAACCTAGACAATGACCAATTTAAAATGTTTTTTAATAGTTGTTTCAAAAGATTTACAAAACTATTGATAGTGGGTGACGTTGCTGATGATTGGCAATCAAGAATTATAGCGTTGTCGGTTGACAAAGGATGCTCTGTAGAATTCTTAGCGTATTCAGATTCTCTTCCAACGTTATACCAAGACTATGAAGTATTTCTAGAAGTGCCTGGCGCAAATGGAGGGGGATACGGTGCGCTTGCTGCGATATTCGCAGACCTATTAGTCTTTGCAAGAAAAGGAACTGATATAGCAAGCTACGTAACCTCAGACTGCACCTATTCTTCTATTGAAGAATTGTTTTTTAAGGTTGATGCTATACAGAAGTGCAGCTTGAAATTTAAGGCGATGAGGGAATCCAATCTATTCAAAGTTTCTCAAACCCTTAGTAGTCAAAAGTTGATGGGCGATTTATTGAAGTTCATCGAGTGTAATAAGGAGCAATTTTTTGACAATTAAATTTAACAGGCCAAGTATTATCGGGCATGAGTTAACACACATACAGGAAGCACTTAATAGAGGTCAACTTTCTGGTGACGGTTACTTTACCGAAAAATGCTCTAGGGAACTTGAGAAAGCAACTTCTGCCAAAAAAGCACTACTGACTCACTCTTGTACTGCCGCGCTTGAAATGGCCGCTATATTATGTGATCTCGGACCAGGTGATGAAGTAGTAATGCCTTCTTTTACTTTTGTGTCAACTGCGAATGCTGTTGTACTGAGAGGTGCTACACCAGTTTTCGTAGATATTGATATGGAAAGTCTCAATGTCCGCGCAAGTGAGTTTGAGAAAAATATCACCAGTAAGACAAAAGCTATCTTTGTAGTCCATTATGCTGGCATGGTATTTGATATGGACAATATTCGAGCATTAGCAGATAAAAGAGGTTTGATTCTTGTAGAGGATGCTGCGCAGGCGTTAGGCTCCGAGTATAAAGGGCGTCTAGCCGGCAGTTTTGGAGATCTTGCCGCTTTTAGTTTTCACGAAACTAAAAATGTAATCAGTGGTGAAGGCGGGGTTCTTTGTATTAATAACGATAGCATGATAAAGAGAGCTGAAATTATCCGAGAGAAAGGAACCAATCGGTCTCAATTTTTTAGAGGGCAAGTTGATAAATATACTTGGGTTGACGTTGGCTCGTCCTACTTGCCAGGGGAGCTAATTTCTGCATTTCTTTATGGACAACTTGAGTGTAGAGAGGAAGTTTTAGCTAAACGGTTAAGCGCTTTTTCTCGATACTATAATGCATTTGAAAAAATAAATGATTCTCGTTTGGTCGCTTTGCCGTGCGTTCCGCCAGAAAGCAAGGGAAATGGGCACATGTTCTATTTAATACTCGACAGTTTAGAAACAAGAACCGAGTTTATCGAGTTCATGAAAGAGAAAGGAGTAATGACTCCATTTCATTATATTCCTTTGCACTCTTCTCCAGCAGGGGTTAAGTTTGGGAAGTACAATAGTGATATGTATAACACTAACTTTATCGCAGATAGGTTAGTTAGATTACCTATGTACTTTGAATTAGGGCGAGACATAGAGAAAGTAATTGGTTATGCGGAGTCTTTTTTTGAATGAGTTCTAAAAAATTAAAATTATTTACAATGACTTCAAAAGGACTGGAGGTTTGTAAGGCTATATTTCCGCAATTTAGTAACGTTATTTCACAAGTAGTTGTTGGAAGGGATTTGGCATTAGAAAACGATTTCTCTGAGGAGATAATTAAACTTTGTGAAGCACATGGTGTTGATTGTGTTGACAGGTCTGAGTTTTCTGGCCCAAGCGAAGGCGACTATATTATGGCGATATCATGGCGTTGGATGATAAATCATTCTCCCGAAAAATTGATAATTTTTCATGACTCGTTGCTACCAAAATATAGAGGGTTCTCTCCATTGGTAAACATGTTGATTAATGGAGAAATGGAATTAGGCGCAACGGTACTATTAGGTGCTAAGCGATACGATAGGGGAGAAATAATTGCTCAAAGATCATTACCTATCTCTTACCCATTAAAGATAAGAGACGCTATAGAAATTGTTGGTACCCTATATTCTGAGTTGGCCCTCGAAGTTTGCTCACAAATAGCGGAAGGAAACCCTTTAGTAACGCAGCGACAGGACGAGCAAAAAGCGTCCTATTCAATTTGGCGGGACGAAGAGGATTATTTTATTGATTGGAATGACGACTCTCGCGTTTTAAAAAGAACTATTGATGCTTTAGGGTTCCCGTTCAAAGGGGCAAGATGTTTTCTTGACGGACAAGAAGAGGTGATTATTAAAGAAGCTGAAATAGTGGATGACCTTAACCTCGAGCTAAGACATGTTGGAAAAGTTTTAGAAGTAGATGACGCAGGCATGCCTACGGTAATTTGTGGTTCTGGTCTATTAAAAGTTCAACGTATTGAATCAGCTTGTGACGAAAGAAAGCCTTTATTACCTCTTGCAAAGTTCAGAACAAGGTTTACATCAAAAGCATATTAAATAGATTCGTTTTATAGCGGTTCTCTTTTTTTGTAGCAATGAGAAACTTGGGTTTTCATATTTGTTAGGCTTACTTGGGCTTGCTCAAAAACATTAAGTAAGCCCAACCGACTTATCGTATCAATTTAACCTTAATGGGGAGAGTAAATTGGTAGACTTTCAAAATACTCTTGCTCTTTGCCGTACTTTTCTTCTAGGTGGAATTTTATTTTTTCTGGGATTTTGGCAGCATGACCGCTAAACACTTTTTCACTATATCTCTCAAATTTTTGCTCTTCAAATCCAATATTTAATAGAGTACAAACCTTTTTTATTATAGTAAGTGGCTCTACGTCTATCGCTTCGAACTTGTAAAATAAAAAATCGTTTCCAAATACACTTTTCCAGTTTTGAAAATCTTCAATAAATTGACCTCTGCGGATAACATCCGTCCTATTACTAATTGTCAGAAGCCTTTCGATGTTCGTTAATTCGATATTTTCATTCTTTGCGATCATTTTCAAGTGTGACCAAGCTCGATCAATTGGATTACGTATTGAGAAAATAGCTTTGATATCAGGGTACATTCTCTTTATTTGTTGAATACTTTCAATCGGCAGCATAATGTAATCTGGGCTGTAATCACCGACAATTTTATTAGGCGGCGCAAAGTCGAAAAGCTTTTCGTACCAGCCAATATTTACCTCTGTTTGTGAAAAGAGGCTATACCATTGGAGCCTCGAAAAAAAGTCTTCGTTTCTTTCCAGACTTTTTGTATTTTGTAATTCTAATCTTAAAGCTTCGTATGCTTGCCTTCGTCTATGGTATAGCGGCCATTCACTATGCTCTGGAATTGCAAAATTATTAAAAAAAACGAGCTCTTTTGATGGTAGATTAACTATTTCAGGATGTTGTTTTAAAACATCATAAAGCCACGTGGTGCCACCTTTTTGCATTCCAATACACAGATAGTCAGGTTTGCCCATTAAATTCCCCCTGGAAACTTTTTCGACATCGTTTACAACGATGACTTCAAAAGTTCTGATAGTTATGTGAAAAATTGTTTTGTATAAATTTTTCCCAAGATGGAAAAAATTGCCTATCGTAGTTACCTTTTTCGTTGTTTCTTTTTAGATACAACAGTTGGTTGTGATTAATGTTTCTAATCTCAACATCGTACTTCTCTGCGATTTCTAACATTATCTGCTCGCTGTACGTCAGTTTAGTATCATGTTTTGTATTAATAATTAATTTAGGAAGGCCTTTCGACTCAGCAAATAAGTCGTCAATATCGCTGAGCGATGCCAGCCTGAGTCTACGAATCTCAATAGTACCAGCCAAAAGTGATACAAATTGATTTGCGAGGGAAGAAATTGAGTCTTCAACGACCCAACATTCATCAACTTTTTCTTTAGTTGCCTCTAAATCTAAATGAATGTGTCCTAGCGAAGGGAAATAGTGTTTATCTACAACACTATTGTATGATTTATATGTCAATTTTCTCTTAACTTTATCTGATACTATTGGTACGAGTGAAACCACTAATGTATTAGCTTGTATTTCGATATCAGGAAAGTTTTCACTAAGGTTTAGTATTGTGCTAGGAATTTGCTCCGCTATGTTTTTTTCTAGTTCATTAGCTTCCACAAATCTTACAAAACTTGAATGAGAACGGCCTTCTGTTGGGCTACCAACCACGAAAAATCTAGCATCCTTAAAGTTCCAATTGCAAAGGTCAACTTTAGCCTGTGCTATATAGTGAGCAAGCTTGTTTTTCATACCATATTCGTTTGGCAATAAAACAAAAACTTGTTTTCGCTTAAGAATGCCTTCCTTAAGCTCTGATAGTTCATCCCAGATTTTTTGTTCAGTAAAGTTATGAGATTTTGCTGACGCATCTGAAAGATAAGCTAACTCATCTGATGCGTAAGAACAATCAGTCATTGCCAACGCCATTTCTTCAAATGATGTGAGCTCATGAAAGTCATGGCACGCGGTAAATCCTTCCATAGCGTGCTTGTGTGAGAACATTGGTTTCGTATGCGAAAGGGCTTCCGCAACCTTGATTTTTAAACCTGTTGAAAATTCCATTGGGATGATAGCAGCGTGAATACCATCATAAAATTGGTCAATACTGTCTACGTAGCCAATGGTCTTAAAAAATGGGTTATCTTGAACTTCAATGTCATTACAAATTGAGCCGGCTATTTCAACGGTTAGCGGTGCACAATATTTCTTAAAAATCGGGGTAGCGCGCTCTATAAATCTTAAAATATTAACTCTGTTAATATTATTGTTCGCACCGATGAAACCAAACTTTATTCCTTCTTCAGTACTTGGAGAAAACGCTTCTCTCCTGTCGTCAATATGTAGAAGTGTAGAAACCTTAGCTTTTGTCCCCATCATTTTGAAATCAGCTTCTTCTTCTTCTTTAATTGCCCAAACTAAATCAGCTCGGTCCAGTGCAATTACTTCCTGATCTTCAGTAGTATGAAAGAACTCTTTGCCTATCCCTTGACTTGCAAGTAACTCACGTCTGCCACTAAATTTGTCATGTGTGTCGAGGACTTTGTAGGTCTTTTCTGGTGCTAACTCAAGTGCTTTGCTCAGCCACGTATAGTTGACAATACAAACATCGTACTCACGAGAAGCGAATGTTTTAGATAGGTGATTCTCAAGTGCCCAGTCCCACCATTCATCTATACGATGGTCGTCACCTTCTTTTGGCCAGTCATGTAAAGGCTTCGAAGGCCACACGTGGTCAACTATATCCCATTGTTCGTCCATTCTTTTACGCGTTTCGATAGGAATATAATCTCGCCAATCCCCCTCGCTTGCATAATGTACGTAATGAATTTCAAATCCCAAAGATTGAAGTTTAGAACAAACGCTGTAAATCCTTTTTCTATTTCCATAGTTCAAAGGCCAAGTGGGGGTGGGTGCGACTACTAACGCTCTTAGAGCTTTATTCTTTTCCATCTTCAATTCCTTCAAGTCCATCGAAGCCTGCAAGGGTTAGAATAGTGTTCGCATATATAGCTGAAAGTTGCCATTGAAATTCACCCGCATCGTCTGTTGCGAAATATAGTCCCTGAAGGTTGCGGTACCTTGGCGGAAGACTACATAGGTAATCTTTTATATTAGTAAGCTGGTCAACAAGATTTTTTTCAGCCTTTGACGGGTTCATCATGAAATCAGAAGCAGCTTGCCATGCTGAGCGGCGTCTAAACCAGTCTCGTGTCAAACGTTTTCTCTCTACAAGATGGTCGACACTTGCTTTAGGGTTATAGACCTCTATGAATTCACTTTGCTTGACAAAGTTTATTAATTCACTTTCTTCGTTAGATAGTAAAACTTGTCCGCCACCTTTTCGGCCTAAATTTGTACTGAAACCGCCTGCTTCTTCTAACACCTTTTTGGAAAATGAGATATTTGCACCGGCAAACCATTCGTTACTACCAGCTATTCTTAGTTCGCCCCCCCAATCAACAACCGAAACGTTGCCTACAAGTGCGTCACCAAGCCAGGAAGGTCTTGGGATTTCCCAGATAGGTGCGATACGACCACCAACGACTCCTACATTGTCGAAAGTTTCGAAGGCATTTAATACTTCTTCAACCCAAACCTGAGAGGCGATTGCATCGTCGTCCAAGTAAGATATGTAAGGAGACTTCGCTAGTTTGAAACCGACATTGCGGGCATTAGATAAACCTGGAGTCTTTTCGAATACGTAAGTTAAGTTTTCAATTGATTCGAAGTCTTTCTTTACTGATGCACCTTCACCTGTTTCAGCATCTGGTGTGTTATCAATAATGAGAACTTCAAATTTATCATCATCTAGCGTTTGTTGCGTAAGGCTCTTAACAGCCTTTTTCAAAACTTCGTACCGATTATATGTACAGATAACAACCGAAATAAGAGGCATTTTATAGAACCTCCAATTTGTGAAAGGCAATACCTAACTTCCTGTTATCAGAGGATTCTGGCTTCACCTCAGAAGGTGAAAATAGATGGGGAATAAACAGACTTATTAAAGTATCCTGAACTCTTGAACTCGCGGGTAAAGCAGCAATAAGTTCAATACCTTCATTTCTTTTTTCGAAGTCATAGCTGACTAAGTCACCATCTACGTATAATTTAATTGAGTTCAGTATTTCTGGCTTAATTGCATTTACAATTGAAATACGCAGTGTTTTTTCTTGTGTTCTATCAACGGGTACGTGGAAATTGTTCAGTCTTTCAGGACCTGTCCAGCGGTAATGACCTTCGTCACCATAAGCTTCCGCCTCATAAAAATTGTCGCCAACAGGGATCACATCGTTGGCATTAATGAGCACTCTCGGCAACTTACTTCTCGTCATCAGCGTAACTTCTGGTAAGTTAAAGAATAGTTCACTGTCGTACACAGCTTTTTCTAGTTTTTTGATGTGAGCTTGTTGGCTTTTTATGGTTGCGTATAACTCAGCTACTTTTTCTAGTATGTATTCAGCTCTTTCTTCCGAACGATGTGACGAAAACTCGCCTTTCATTCCATTGAAAATTTGATCTTTATCGGTCATCTCGTTTTAACTTCCAAATTATTGCTGGTTTTAATTATAAAATGCATAGGTATTCTGTAATAAAATTACTGGTGAGTCTATGCCTGAATAGGAAGTTCCGCTTTAAACTGGGTGGGGGAAATCATATACTGCAATCGAGAAGTTTATTTTTAAATTTAATTTGCTAAGGCTCCATCAATGAGAAAAGGAATAATACTAGCTGGCGGATCTGGCACACGTTTGCACCCGTTGACTAAGGTAGTAAGTAAGCAGTTAATGCCTGTTTACGACAAGCCAATGATTTTTTATCCGTTAACAACGTTAATGATGTCGGGCATCCGTGATGTACTCATTATCACCACGCCTGAAGAGCAGCAGCGATTTATCGACCTTATCGGTGATGGCTCAGCGTTAGGAATGAACATTCAGTACGCGGTTCAGCCTTCGCCAGATGGCTTGGCACAGGCATTCCTTATAGGCGAGCAGTTTATTGGTAACGATAGTTGTTCACTAGTTCTTGGTGATAATATTTATTACGGCCACGACTTAAAACTGTCTTTGCAGAATGCGTATAAGCAAGAGCATGGTGCAACGGTGTTTGGTTATCACGTTAACGACCCTGAACGCTACGGCGTGGTAGAATTTGATGATGACTGGAATGCACTTTCAATAGAAGAAAAGCCAGCTGTTCCTAAATCAAACTATGCCGTAACCGGTCTTTACTACTACGACAACCGCGTAGTCGATTTTGCTAAAGAAGTTAAGCCATCACCCCGTGGTGAACTTGAAATTACAGACTTGAACAACTTATATCTTCAAGATGGAAGTTTGAAAGTAGAGCTAATGGGCCGAGGCTCTGCTTGGCTTGATACGGGCACACTAGACTCACTTCTTGATGCAGCAAACTTTGTTGCGGCTATCGAAAAACGCCAAGGGTTGAAAGTATGTTGCCCAGAAGAAGTAGCCTATAGAATGGGCTATATCAACGCTGAGCAGCTTGAAAAGCTTGCGGCACCACTAAAGAAGAGTGGTTATGGCGATTACCTACTAAAAGTGATTAACGATAGAGTTAAGATCTAGCTTCATATCAAATTCTAAAAGGTGGCATTGCCACCTTTCTTCTTATTTTAAATTGCCAGTTTGTACGGAAAGTAAATGCAAGTAATTAAAACAGATATCCCTGACGTAAAAATCATTGAGCCTAAAGTATTTGGTGACGAGCGAGGTTTTTTTCTAGAGACCTTTCGCACCGACTGGTTCAAAAAAGAGTGCGCAGATGTAGATTTTGTTCAGGATAACCATTCTAAATCTAGTCAAGGCATCCTTCGCGGCCTTCATTATCAAATGGAGCAAACCCAAGGCAAATTAGTACGTGTAGTTAGCGGTGAAGTATACGATGTAGCCGTAGA
>TARA_B100001057_G_scaffold496981_1_pt1 | contig 16640 bp, 11 predicted proteins | sample TARA_B100001057 | Tara Oceans TARA_B100001057 (sample SAMEA2621839) | marine metagenome | biome: marine biome (ENVO:00000447); feature: surface water layer (ENVO:00002042); material: "saline water (ENVO:00002010), including plankton (ENVO:xxxxxxxx)" | depth 5 m
CGAGGAAAGAAGAGAGAAGCAATTCCCCACCCTGCCAGTGGGATCAATACAAAGTTCGCTACCCACGCCAAGCTGAGAAACGGCAGATGTCGAGTTACCTGGCGAAGCGGGTTGAAGCGTACTTCAAAAAAAAGCAGCACCAATAACCCAAAAAGGAGAGCATCAATAAAGGCTCCTAGAGACTTCCCAGTCTCCGGCAGCAGGCTCCCCAAGACTAATCCGGCCGCTATGGCCATTGGCAAAAGCCATGGCGTGATCTTCGCGGATTGGATCATGATGCAAAGGACTCTGGCTCGGGAGCAGAATCCGTGGGGTCGATTGCGCATTCACAGTTTGTGCAGCAATCAAGGTCGGTATTCATAAAGCCCGCCTTGAGGTAGGGCATTAGCTTTTCGTCCACCTCTGACTTCCCAAGACGGGTTGCTATCTCGAGGGCGATCACACCGAAACGAGCTCGGAACTTGTAGATGAAGCAGAACAGAGCATTCCGGTGAACCAAAGCTGGCCCGGAGTAGAAGAGCCCGGGAACAAGTGTGGATTCGTCAGCCTCCTCACTAAAGACCGGGAGCCCATTCTTATCATGGTCGAAGAGAGGCTCGATTGGACCGAGACCGGAGTGAAAACCGTTGGCAAGAATCGGTCGGGTCTTGGAGACCGAAGGAATATCGTCCTGGTCACGCAAGGTCCACCAACCTTCGCATTCCTCAATCTGGCGAACATCGGTATTCTTGACGAGATCGAGATTCTTTGCCTTGTCCGATGCTCGAAGCAATTCCCGCAGACGATCGAGGGTACGTGGGCTGAGCGACCGCGACGGGTCGGGATGGTCTGACGACCACGGTTCACCACGTGAAAGGAGGCGCACCGACTTTCCCAGGGCTACCAAGTTCAGTGCCGCATCCACTCCGCTCTCGTAACCCCCGATGACCGTGAACTGGTCTCCCTCGAGCGTGCTCCAATCCTCCACTTTTGACGAATGCAGCGCATGGTGCGCTCCTGGGAAGGCATCCTCGCGGGGAGAGAAGAACTGCCCGGCAGCCCAGACCACATAATCAGCAACGATATTTCCCTTGTTGCTGTCAGCAATGAACTGACCCTCCTCTTTTCTCAAGGCACTAACGCGGATCCCGGTGCGCACCGGCAGTTGATGATGGGTTGCAACGGCCTGCAAGTAGTCCGCGTAATGGCGACCTTCCGGATGCTGGGTCCGCAGAAAATCCGCCGGAGAAGTCTCTGGATCGATCGCATTAAGATCGGTGAGGCCGAAGGAATTGGAGTGAAATGACGGCGTGAGCAAAGACATCTGACGTGGCCAATTGCGGAAAGCGGCACCCACTTCCCGTGCATCGATGACCATCAAATCGTTGACTCCTGCCCTTTTAAGCGCCGCTGCCACACCGAGGCCAGCCGGTCCCGCCCCGATAACAAGTACGCCGGTATGAAGGATTTCCTCACTCATAACAAGACACAGGGTTCGGCCAGCCGGAGCCGTGCTGATTCGAAGAATACCTCCGGATGAATCGTGGCGGGAGCTTGAACCATAGGCCGGTGAAATAGTTCGCTCATCTCACAACTCAGCGAGTGTTTGCTGAAACCAGCTCAGGACTTGGTCCCGATGGGCCGCACCATAAGCTTTGAGAAGAGCGCTGGTGGAGGGGTCCCCATCATTAGACAAGGCTTCAATACGGCTCTTGCAATACGCCTCATCAAGCGTGAGCTTGGCATTTTCTGTCATTTCAGCCCTCCAGTGGGCATAGCTTTCGTAAGTAAAATCCATTGGTCAGTGGGCTTCTTCGAAACGTCGTGCGCGAGGTAACTCTGCCGGACAATCACGAAGTCCGATGACCCAGCGGGTTGCCGACTCCGGCCGGAGCCAAGCTCGAGAACGCGGAAGCTTCTTGAAAAGTCGATGACAGCTTTCCCGGTAAGTTCCACTCGTTAAGCGCTGAACCTCCTTTTCGTGCGCGAGCCACCAATCGAGAAATGGGCGCGTCAGCCTTTGCAGCACTTCATCGGCCCTTCCTGAATAGCAATCCTTCGGATACTTCCCGGGCACCGGCGGCGTAGCGCTACACCATCGGACGCAGCGACGGATGGGCCGGATAAAGAGCATACCGCCCTCCTCACTCAGCCAACCTGCATGAGAGCCGTGCAATTCAATCGCTCCGTTACTCCAAGGCAGACGATAGCAGGAGGTCCCCTTCAATCCGGTCGAGGGGCGTTTCTGGAAACCCGTGCGAACGAAAAGGTTGCCCTCTGAGTGCTCGGCATCCTTCCCCCAGAAATACATCTGCTGATGCAGCCCTGCAGCGAGATCGCGATACAAAGCTGTCAGCGGAGGGCTCCCAGATGGGGACATACCGGTCTTTATCGTCAACATATCTCTAATGCAACTTATTTGCACTAACTGAGAGATCCCCGAAGCTCGGGCTACACGACCTGCAATATCGACAAACAACCTGAACGCCGATCCCCCACACGGAAAGGGCTCCGGAGTCGTTAACCTTCAGCGCCTTCGTTGGCTAGGGGGAACAGGATCGGACCCTGCTCAGAGGGAATGGCGTGCCTTGATCGCGGTGTAGGTTAGATTCGAGACCTCCCTGATGAAGTTTCCGCGGCTTGCGATCCAGGACCCGTAGGACTTGTTACGCGTGCCACTGTCAATGATCCCGATCACTGCGTAAGGGTAGGACCGACCATCATTTCCTCTCGCCACCAGAATCCCCATGTCGCCACAGCACCGCGCCGTGCTTCCGGTCTTGTTGTAAACGCGGGTTCCCTGGGGAACACGCCTGGCATTCGTGTAGAGTCGGTCCCTGCCCGGCAAGCCCATCACTCGTAGAATTTCCTTTGAGTGAGGCAGGGTGCCAGACCACAGCGACTGAAGAAAACGTCCGTAGTCTCCTGCCGAGCAAAGGTTACGATACGTTCGACCTCCCGCCGGAACATACTCAACGAGATGAAGGTGCCTGCACAGCGATGGGTAATGCCGCTTGAGTAGGGCCGCGGTCGCAACTGGTCCCCCAGTCTGCCTCATCACCCAGTTGGTGGAGGCGTTGTTACTCTTCTGGATCATCAGCTCCATGTGCCGTCTGCTCGAGGAGCCATAAATGAGCTTGCCGGCCCGCACCTGGTGGAAAAAGGCTAGGGCAAGATAGGGCTTGATCATACTGGCTGCCTGAAGTTGCTGGTTTTCATTGATGCTCACCAATGTCTTACCGGAGGTAAAGTCGTAGACCAGCCACGCCGTCCGTTCATTGGTCTGGAGCGCTCCCTTGCTCCGCAGCGATTTGACATAACGCTCTACCTCGCCCTCCAACCTGCTCTCCGCTGACTGACTCAACTGGCCGGAAGCCAGCCAGGCAAGAGCAAGAGTGAGAAGAAAAACAGGGCTCTTCGCCAAGATTTGATGATCTGTTCGCATGGTTCCCCGCAATATTACAGAAACCCGTAATACTTTCACACTACAAATCTCTGGCAGAGCTGGAAGTGAGGCAAAACATCGATATCTCAGGCGCAGATGCGAGGCATGGCTGATTTGAGGCTGAATGCGCACCCACCCGACACTAGGCCCAAAATTAGAGGATGGGCGAATTCTCTTCCTACACCTTGCACCCTTAAACGGTGCACCGCACCGCGGTTCCTGCAACGCGGTAGAGGACTTCTATTATCGCTTTGTGAATGACTCATCCGCAATGATAGCAACCACCAGATCACGCAGCTTATAATCATTCTTCTTCGAAGCTGCTAACAGGCGATCAATCGTCTCTGAATCAGCGTAATTCATCTCCCTCCCCAAGGCGTATTCAGAAAGCTTGGTAAGGAGATTCCTCGCAATCTTATCTTGGTCTTCCAGCATCAGGCTTTTAAGACCTTCAATGCCATCGATTGCGCGCCCATCACGGTGAACTGCGTCGGACTCGACCTTGGTCGTGTCAACAAACTCGCGCGTAATACGTTCTTTCTTCACCACTTTACCGTCTTTCTTCTCTTCGGGTATTTTGGTCACGACAAACTTTTGGTAAGTCTCGCGATACCGACCCAAAACATCAAAATTCTCCATGGCTAAACCAAAGGGATCCATTTTGCTATGGCAAGAGGCACAGGATGAATTGTTCCGATGCTCATTAATGCTCTCTTTAATCGTAAATGTTTCCGTGGGTGCTTTCAGGGCCTCTACTTCAAGATTGTCAGGAAGTTTCAATTCCATCCCATAGATATTTTCAGCCACCCAGGCGCCTCGATAGAATGGATTCGTGAATTCGCCATTGGTGGTCATCATCAAGATGCCAGGCTGCGTCAGGAGGCCTCCGCGCAAGGACTCTCTATCGACCATGACTTTTTGAAAGGCCCTCTGCCGACGCAACTTCCTGTCGTTCGCTATCAACTTGGAGTCAGTCTGGTCGGCTTTGTCCGGTAATGCCTCTTCTTCAGGGAGTTCCAATTGATAAATATCATTTAGTGGTCTGTTGATCACCACGAAGTCAGAATCAATAAAACTCAGGAGGCTCAGGTTCTCATTCAAGATCACCTTGAAGAACTCAATGCTTTCCTGCACCATGAAGGGTTTCAGTTTCGCAAGTTTTTCACCATGCTTATCCCCAAACTTGTGCGCGAGGATATCCGCCTGAAGATTCACGATGTCTATTTTATGAAGTTCAAGCCACTGCTCTGTAAAATTACTGATAAAGCGCCGCGATTTTGGGTCTTGCAGCATCCTCAAGGCCTCCGCTGAACGCACGCTTGAATCCTTCAACTTCCCCTCAGAAGCCAGCTGGATCAGACGATCGTCGGGAAGTGAATTCCATAAAAAGTAAGACAACCTCGACGCTATCGCGTAGTCGTCCAGACTCAGGGAATTACCTTCATCCTTATAGAGAAAATTTGGTGAACAGAGCATCATCGTCAAGGCCGCTTGCCCAGCATCGAAGATATTTTCGTCCCTTTCATATCTCTTTTTGGCAACATCGAAATACCGACTCAACTGCTTGTCACTCACAGGTCGCCGGAAGAGTTTAAGGGCCAATTTCCTGATGAAGTGCCGGTATGTTTCGTGTGGATCGTTGCCCTTCAGGTCTTCATAGTACGCGTTGTAAAAATTATTTTTTGGAGGCCAGCTATAATAGAGAGGACCGGTAACTTCAGCTGAGATGAAGTGCAGGCTCGTCCTTGGCATTTCTGACAGCTCCTTATCTTTCGGCAGGGGGGGAATCCGCGTGAGCTTGCTGAGATCCTTGGGCAACGGATAAGGATAGTTTTCGCTATAAAGAACAAGGTTCTGCTCAGGCTCCAAATAGACTCGCACTGTATCGTTTAATAAAAACTCATGGGTCGCAAGTGGTTCTCTACTGATCTTAGGGTCTACATTGGTTGTGATTCTCAACCGTTCATTTTCTTTGCCCAAGTCGACCTTGAAATTGAGATCACGTTCCTGATGCTTAATGTTCCGATCATAAAACGTAAAATGACCATTGATCTTCACATCGTAGTAGCCTGGCAATCTCACGTCATACGCGAAGCCAACTCCACGAGAATAATCTCTGTAATAAAATCCCTCTGTAGTCAGTCCGTTATTGGTGTCTTCGTAGTAGGCAAATCCCTTGCTACCTAATCTGCGGACTTTGGAATTCTTGTATGTATAAACGGTTGTCGAGGGCTCGGGCATGCCTCCTACGACCTTTTCGGCTATTCCTGAGGCAACTCGAAAATAGCTATCCATGGCATAAGGTGACATGACGAGTTTATCGCCTTCGTTGTCAAAGCCATCTCTGGTGTTGTCTACCGGCAAGTGATTTTTGACCTCTAGCCTGGAGAATAGAGCATCGTTGATCGTATTCTCATATTCTGCGCGGTTCAAACGCGTGATTACCCCAGGCAACTTTGCTTTGATCGAGAAATACTGCTCGCCTACGAGTTTTTCAAAGGCTGCCAGCTCCTTCTCCGAGGGTTGGCTCTTCGCCTTCTTGGGTGGCATTTCCTTTTCTTTAACAACGGTCAGAAGGTCATTCAGTAGCTCGTGATTAGCCCAGTCTTTGCCATCGAAATCCTCGAAATTATGATCGGCCTTACTCTTTGCATTGCCATGACAACTGACACAATGGGCGTTTAAGAAGGCTCTGCTTTTGTCGAGCTCTTGAAGTTGTTCTTCAGCCCCAAGTACAGCGCCGCCGCCTAGAGCCACGACCATCAAAAATATCTGGAAGGATCCGAATCTCATCACACCAACCCTTTTTTGATTTCGATGTGAGTGCCCCGATCAGTCAGATCTTTGCACTCCTGCTACTGGTGCCAAAACGTTCGGTTTCGAGACCCAGATGCTGCAAGGCAGCGAGGTAGACGTCGTTACGATTATCCGTGCCATTGAACTTGATATGTTTGCCATGCTCAAAGCCACCCCCGGCGACAATCACGGGGTTATTCTTCATGCCGTGAGGGCCCTCCTCCTTACTAATGCTCAGGGAACTGGTGATTAAACAAACCGTTTGGTCTAATAAGGTTCCACCCGCTTTTGTCTTAGTCGATTTAAGTTTGTCCAAGAAGCGAGCCGTCTGCATCATATAGGCTTGGTCTGCCTCAATATTTTTGATGAATCCTTCTTCCGTTTTCACCGCGTGGGAATCCGTATGATGACCAAGCCAATTCCATTCCCCATACACATTGGCCACTCTGGTGATGTCAAATTTGAATGCCAGAAAGAGCAAATCCAGATAAGTGGAACGTTCATTGAAGTAGCTGCATTTTAGAATCTTTTGCAGATACTCAGTAAGACCATCCGTTTTGAACGGGACATTTTCAGGGAACGGCACGTCTACGTGTTTTTCACTCAACCAGCGCTCGGATCTCTGGATCGACTTTTCAGATTCACGCAAACTGGAAAAGTACTCATCCAGCTTGACTCGGTCTGCCTCAGAAACCTGACGCATCATGCTCTTTGCTTCCTCCCTGGTCGCATCCAACATTGATTTCTTGAGCGCCAGCAACTCAGCACGCTTATTCTTGTCTACTTTGCCGAATATGGTCTCGAACAAAATCTGTCCATTGGTGATTGGAGAAACCGGCAGTCCACCCTTCCAGGAGATCCCATAGGAGTGCCTCTGTTCAACGACCAAATTTCGAAGGCGCGTGTCATTGCCAAGGTGAGAAGCCGCAATTTCATCAACTGAATCTTGAATCAACTGAGGATTGGTGTGGTCAGAGTATTCAGCAAAAGCATACATCGTGCTTTCATGATTTCCGTAGTTCCTCAAATTCGTGCAGAGAGTGAAATCATCTTTCAATTTTTCCAGTGGCTGGAAAGTAGAAGAGCTCTGATAAGCCTTGCCCGTCGAAGTCGGGAAGTTGTCAGAACACATGCCATTGCCGATATTCATACAAAACAACCGATTCGCCTTCACCGCATCATCGCCCTTGGCTTCTTGGCCAAAGCTTTCCAAAGCAGGCAACATCAAAAAGCAACCTGCTGATCTCAAAACATCTCTTCGGTTCACAGATGTAGCCTGCCGTTTTTGAATCGATTTCATATTCTGTTACTCCCAAGGTGAGGTACTTTAGATAGCTTGGACATTTAATCTGTCGAAAAAACAGACTACCGCGTGCCTCTAAGCTCGATAAGATCGATTTCACGAGAAAGGCAACGGTGACGCTAATAGTTTAGAGTCAATCTGGGGGTGTAAGCCTTTCCGAACTCCTCCTTACACCTCCGGATCTCTCCGGGCGCGCGCTCCGGACCTTCATCCGGCAAACCGGGCACCGCAGTCCCTTACATTGATCCCCGGACGGGACACCGGGTAAGGAATGCGGGAAAAAGTGTCCACACCTGCCCGCCCCTGAAAAGGCGAAGGCCCCGAAGTCGTTAAACTTTAGGGCCTTCGTTGGTTACGGGGACAGGATTTGAACCTGTGACCTTCAGGTTATGAGCCTGACGAGCTACCGGGCTGCTCCACCCCGCGATTTTTTGGCCTACCCTCGCGGGCAGGGTGAGAAGCTAGGTGCGCGGAGAGAACCCTGCAAGGGAAAATCTCCGATCTCGTTCATGGCCCGGCTTCAGGGAATCCAGCGCCCCCGGAGCTTGCACCCTGACGCTGGATCGCGAACCTTAAGAATCAAGTGCTCATGAAACTTCTCCTGCCTGCTCTCCTCACCTCCCTCTTCCTACCGCTCATACCCGTCTCCAGCGCGCAGGACGACCCGCGGTCGGCAATTGGTGCGGAAAACCCACACCTGCATGTGCGACGCGGGCTTGTAACCCTCAAGAAGAGGCTTGAGGTGGACCGCGAGTGCCATATCGCCTTTCTCGGAGGGTCGATCACCCAAAACACCCGAGGGCATACCGCGATGGTTCCGGCCTGGTTGAGGAAAGCCTTTCCGGATGCGGAGGTCACCGTCACCAATGCCGGATTGGGGTCGACCTGTTCCACCAGCGGGGCCTTCCGGCTCAAGCCCCACATCTTCGGCAAGGAAAAGGTGGACCTTCTAGTGGTCGAGTTCGCGGTCAATGACGACCAGGACGCCGGGCACGCCCGGCGCGAATGCATCCGGGGGATGGAAGGCCTCATCCGACAAACTCAACGGGATTACCCGCAATGTGGGATCATAATGGTGCATTACGTAAATCCCGGAATGCTGGCCAAACTGATCGGGGGTGAAGTGCCCGTCTCCATCTCCGCTCATGAGGCCGTGGCGGCCCGCCACGAGGTGATCTCGGTTAACGTAGCTGCAGAGGTAGCAGCCGCCACGAAGGAGGGGCGCTACCGGTGGCAGGATTACGGAGGCACACATCCCGGCAGTTTCGGATACCGGGTGGCCTCCAACATGATCATCGCCGCGCTGAAGGCAGGCCTGGCCAAGGAAGAACACGGCTCGCCAGACCAGTCAGCCGCCTTGCTGGATCCCGGGAGCTATGACCGAGGTCACTTTATCTCACCTGAGAAAGCGGTATTTTCCGATGGCTGGAAACTGGGTAAGGTCGGCCGGGAACTCCTGCCTCTGGGAGGAATCCGCCCTCAGTATTCCTCCTATCAACTCCTCCGGGGGATCCGGCCCGGGGCCAGCTTGAAGCTGGAGTTCAGTGGGCGCACGGTCGGGGCCTTCCTTCTCGCCGGGCCGGATGCCGGCATCTTGGAGGCTCGGATTGATGGGGGATTACCAACCACACACGATCTTTTCCATCGTTTCAGTGGCGGTCTGAATTATCCCCGTAGTGTAATTTTCCGCACCGATCTTAAGCCCGGCAAACACACTCTGGAGCTTCAGCTGGCAGAAAAGAAAAACCCTCGGAGCAAGGGAACTTCCGCCGCGATCCTGTTTTTCGAGGTCGACAGATAGGAGCGCGGCCACGATCTGAATGTCGCCTGATCATAGGGGAAGATCCCGGAAAGCTCTACCAACACTGAACGGAGCGTGTTTTCGCGTTGCTGATCAGGTCCTGCCCGCGCTAATGCTAGGACATGCACACAAGCATCCGAAACACTCTCTCTATTTTCGCCGCACTTGCGGCCCTCGCCTCCTCCGCCCCGGGTAAGCAACCCCCTGAAAAAGCGGTCGCCAATCTCGATATCGGAGCCGGTCTAGAGACTACACTCTTCGCCTCCGAGCCGATGATGCTCAGCCCCTCCAGCATTGACATCGACCACCTCGGTCGGGTGTGGGTTTGCGAGGTCGTGAACTACCGGGGCCATCGCAACAAGCGCCCGGAGGGAGACCGTATCCTCGTTCTTGAGGACACCAGCGGAGATGGCAAGGCTGACAAATCCACCGTCTTCTATCAGGGGCGCGAAATCGATTCCGTTCATGGAATCTGTGTTCTGGGCAACAAGGTCATTATCTCTGCGGGAGATAACGTCTGGATCATGACTGATGAGGACGGCGACCTGAAGGCCGACAAGAAAGAAGCTCTCTTCACCAAGATTGGCGGAGCTCAACACGATCATGGAATTCACGCTTTCTCCTTTGGCCCCGACGGGAAGCTCTACTTCAATTTCGGAAACGCCTCACGCCAACTGGCAGATGCTGAGGGCAAGATCATCACCGACAAGGCCGGCAATGAAGTAAAAGCCAGTCGTCAGCCCTATCAACAGGGAATGGCCTTCCGCTGCGACCTGGATGGGTCCAACGTGGAAACTCTGGGGTGGAATTTCCGTAACAACTGGGAACTGTGCGTCGACTCCTTCGGGACCGTCTGGCAGAGCGACAATGACGATGACGGAAACAAGGCGGTCCGGATCAACTTCGTGATGGAGTTCGGTAACTATGGCTTCCGCGACGAATTTACTGGAAAGGGATGGCGAGACAAGCGCACCAATATCGAAAAGGAAATTCCCCTGCGCCACTGGCATCTGAATGACCCCGGCGTCATCCCCAATCTCCTCCAGACCGGACAGGGCTCTCCTACCGGCATCATCGTTTACGAGGGCTCCCTTCTTCCCGAAGGTTTCCAGAATCAGGTTATCCACTGTGATGCCGGTCCCAATGTCACCCGGGCCTACCCAGTAAAAACCAATGGCGCAGGCTACTCAGCCGAGATGGTGAACATTCTCCAGGGAGCTCGCGACAAATGGTTTCGCCCCTCTGATGTCTGCGTTGCTCCTGACGGATCCCTGTTCGTTGCCGATTGGTATGACCCAGGCGTTGGAGGTCACGGCATGCGGGACCTTGATGGAGGACGAATCTTCCGGGTGGCAACCCCGGGCTCCAAATACAGCGTGCCCAAGTTTGACCTGAGCACTGCTGAAGGAGCTGCCAAGGCTTTGACAAATCCCAACGGCGAAGTGCGCTACCTCGCGTGGACCGCTTTACACGAGATGGGAGCTAAAGCCGTTCCCGCACTGGAGAAACTCTGGAAAGGAGAGAACCCCCGTCACCGCGCCCGTGCCCTCTGGGCCCTCGGCAAGATGGAAGGAAAAGGCCAAAGCGTGGTTAACGCTGCCCTCACCGACGCGGATCCTGATATCCGGATCACGGGTATTCGACTGGCACGTCAGCTTGAGCTCGACCTGATCGATACGGTTTCGAAGGTCGTCATGGACAAATCCGCGGCAGTCCGCCGGGAAGCCAGCATTGCCCTGCGTTTCGATGACTCCGCCAAGGCCAATGCCCTTTGGGCCGATCTGGCTCTGCAACACGACGGCGCGGACCGCTGGTACCTCGAGGCCCTAGGGATCGGGTCCGACCTGCACGCTGACGCGCGGTTCGCGGCGTGGCTTGCCAAGGCAGGAAAGAAGTGGAACTCCGACGGCGGTCGCGACATTGTATGGCGGGTCCGCTCCAAGCAAGCGCCGGCGTATCTTGCTCGAATCATCAAGGATAAATCTCTCAAGGACCACGCCTCCCCACGCTATATGCGTTCTTTCGATTTCCACCAAGGCGAGGAGAAGAACAAGGCTCTCGAGAGCCTCCTTGACCTGTAGAAATCCAGCAACTTCCTCATGCGAATCTCCCATCACTATCTTGCCGCCCTGGTGATGGGAGCCACGGGGTTCGCCCTGCCCACCAACGGGCAGGAGGATCCATCCCGCGACGCCCTGATCGTCGAGACGATCCTGCGGATCGAAGGCTTTGACCTATCGGGCTCGACCAAGGCGCAAGGAGCAGTCAAACGCTACCTTAAAGACAACTGGGGCGGGGAACGATATCTCGACCTTATCGAACGTTTCGATCTCAAGGAGGAAGCTCCCGGACTGCTCCGCCTCGCCCTCAAAAAATCGGAATCTCCAGCAGGGGCCGAGGCCGCAACGCTGCTCGCCAGCCTTGGAAAGGGAGCTCTTCTCGCAGAGACGCTGGAGAAGGAGGACGAGGTAGCCGCCGGACAGGCCGCAAAGGCCATTGCCCACTCAGGGGATACAACCCTGATGGCAGCCCTCCCAAAGGTTCTCGCTAATCCGGACCGCCCGCTAAACGTCCGCTCATCAGCACTTGCAGCCCTTTACGGCAAGGACCCCGGGAGTCAGTCCAAACTCCTGGCCATGGTCAAATCCAATGAACTGGCTGAGGACCTTCGCCAGGCTGCCTCGGAAATTCTCATGCTTTCCCGGAATCCTGAGATCCGGGAAGAAGCCAAAACCATCTTCTCGGTGGCGGGGGGAGATTACCCATCCATTGCTGAGCTCCTCAACCGCAAGGGTGATCCCTCCAAGGGCAAGGAACTTTTCATCACCAAGACTTGTATGATCTGCCACGAGGCAGGAGGCACAGGCATCAACTTCGGACCAGGCCTCTCACAGATCGGAGACAAATTGGATGCCAAAGCCCTCTACCAGGCGATTCTTCAGCCTAGCGAGAAAATCAGTATGGGATTTGAGGGATGGGAGGTAACGCTGAAGAACAAAATCAAGCTCGTTGGTATCATCGAGGAAACGGAAGAAAACCTCACCTTGACCATGATCGGAGGTGCGAAGCAAACGATCGAAAAGCGTGAAATCACAAGTAGGTCCAAGATGAAGCAGTCGCTCATGTATCCCGGCCTTCATCAGTTAATGACACCGGAGGAGCTGGCAGACCTTGTTAGCTACCTGAGCTCACTCCGAAAGGGCGACTAGAAGAGCTACCGGAAAATAGCTCCGACCATAGTTCCCCGGCAACCTGTAAGCATGAGCACACATACCAAATCGCCGCCTCGGCTCCTCTGGGTGGCGGTAGTCCTCGTGCTTATTACGCCAATCCCACCTGCTCAGGCCTGCCTGATATGTCTTCCGGTTCCCACCACCTCCCCCGTGGATTATCTGCTCGGAGCCGATCTCATCGTAGTAGCACGGGAAGACCCCGGTGCCCCTTACTGGCTGACTCCTACTCAGATTCTGAGAGGAGACGCCACTGGCATCGATCGGAGCTTCTTCTTGGAGGCCCCTTTTCGGCCCGGGCCCTCACTTGACCGAAACCGTGAGGTTATCTGCGCCTATGGCTCTCACCTCGGGGATTCGCAACCAGAGTGGGTCCGGGTTGGAGACGCCAGCGCCGACTTCAACCTTCTGGTGGAAGAAATCCTGCAGAACCGGGAACAATGGCAGTTACATCCCGGAAAGCGTGCCACCTATTTTTCCAGATACCTCGGCCATCAGAACCAGCAGATCCGTATGCTGGCCCACCTTGAGGTAGCTCGAGCTCCCTATGACCAGATCCGGGAATTCAAAGGTATCCTCACATTTCCCGAGTTGCGCTCCTCTCTGCAGAATTTCCGCCTGACTGACTGGCACCCCCTTTACATTCTCCTCCTCGCTCTGAGCGGGGAACCTGAAGACCTCGCCCTCATTTCGAGCAAGGTCCGGTCTGCAGCCAACACCGGACTCAGCCTGCACCTTGCTGCTTGGGTGACCGCATGGATCGAAGTTGAACCGGAGACCGCCCTTCGGTTTCTCAACCGGGAATACCTTTCAGGCTCTCCTAGAGATCCCGCGGAGAGTCGGGCGATCTTCCGCGCGCTGTCGGTCCACGGAAATAGGGGTCATCAGCATTTGCGGGAACGCATCACAGAAGCCTACCGCCATATCCTGAACCAGCATCCCCAGATGGCATCAGAGGTAGTAAGGGACCTGATGATGTGGGAACAGTGGGGACTGGCAGATTCCCTCCGCTCTATTACGAAAAACCCCAAATCAGGTTTAGACCAAGCTTCCCTTCTACAGGTTGCTGCCTATCTCCGGAAGGCTGGGGATGCTCCAGAAACCGGGCGGCATGACATCCAGACCAAAGTCCACTGGAGCCTACTTCTCTCCGTGCTACTTCTGCTCGTTGGATTCCCCGCTGGCCTAAGCCTTTACCGCTGGCGGGCAAAACGGGCGAGGCTCCAATGACAGTGTGGCCTCGGTGGGCTACTCCGAGATACAATACACAAACTTTCCTGAACGCAGGTAGAGCGCATCCTTCGACAGGGCTGGAGTGCCGCTGAAGTCGGACCGGTCATCGAACCGGTTCTGGGCGATCTGCTTCATCCCCGGATTTGCCTCGAAGACAAAGGTTCCGTTGTGGCGACTCACAGCATAGAGCCTCTCCCCTACCCGGACCATGGAAGCGTAGAAACTAAAGCGCTTGGATCGCGCAATTCCTTCAACAGTCTTCTTGGAGAGGACTTTCCCGGTCGCAATTTCCATGCAGATTGCCTCCGCAGAATCATTGACCCAATAGAGGTTTTTTCCGTAAGCCAGAGGCGTGGGCACATAGGTGGTCACTTTACTATCCCACCGGAGATTACCGGTGACATCCCCACTTCCCCCACGCTTGAGGCCAATACTCATTTTACGCGGATAACCCCCAAAGGCGCAGATCATGTCATCAGTTATGACCACGGAAGGTGACACATTTCCGGGCACCCGTGTTCTTGCCAGCCATTTCCGTTTTCCAGTTGCCGGATCGAGGGCGAACAGTTCGTGCGGAATCGAAAGAACCATCTCATCACTTCCATCCTCAGCAACTGTCAGCTGCGGAGTGGCAAAGGCAAGCTCCAGCTCCTTGGACTGGTAACGCCATTTCTCCTCACCGCTATCCTTGTCAAAAGCAATGAGCGAACGCGCCTCATCCGCCGCGTTAATAATCACAAGATTCCGGTAGAGTAACGGGCTCGCTGCCGAGCCCCAGCGCCGGTTACTCGACTGAGCTCCCACAGACTTGCTCCAGAGAGGCTTACCTTCGATCGTATAGACGTGTAATCCGGACTTCCCCGTAAACACGAAGACTCTCTCTCCGTCGGTCGCAGGAGTACTGCTGGCATAACCATGCTCCATCAAGTAGCCCCGGTAAGGATCCTCGGGATTGGCAAGCTCTATGGACTTCTTCCAAAGAATCCGCCCGTCCCCTCGGTCGAGACAGATCAATGTTCTTCCGAGGTCCCCGGCGGAACCTACCTTCTCAGGACTCGTTCCGTAACCCGTGTAGCAGGTCACGAACAGACGATTTCCGACGAAAACCGGACTGGAGGACCCCGGACCGGGCATCGGAGTTTTCCACTTCATATTTTTCTTTTCTCCCCACTCCAGAGGGATCGCAGCACCGTCCGGAGATGTCGCAAGGCCTCCGGGCCCGCGAAATTGCGGCCAACTTTCGGCCGCCGCAAGAATCCCGGTGAGAACACTCATGGCGATGAGGGATACGATCGTCTTCATGAAGGAGTTCTTAGCAGAAGCTCCCGGGAAGTCACCGCATTCCCCACGAGATAGACTGGTCCTCAGAATGAAGGCGGGATATAGATAGCACTCCCCAAAAGTGCGGTCATGACCCATTCCTCCAAAACTGCCCGTTTCGCCCCTCTCGCGCTTCTCGCACTATGCGCAGGATTCGTGGTTCAGGCCTTCATCCCTCTCTCCCTCGGGGAGGAGAAGAACCTCGAGGCCTCCCGGCGTATTGAGGTGCTCTTTCTGGGCAGTAAAAATCTATTCAATCATGATCCTCCGTCTCGCTTCCGTGTTCTGCGGGAAGCTCTGGGGCCCAAGGCTGTCAACATCACCTACGCGAATACCGTCGAGGCTCTCACCGAAGAGAACCTCGCTCAATACGACGTGCTCCTGATCTTTGCCAACCTGTATGAGCTGGATGTCAAAACCCAGGGACAGGCACTCCTTGATTTCGCACGCAAGGGAGGAGGCTGTGTGCTTCTTCATTGTGCCGCCGCATGCTTCAGGGACTCGGACTTCCCGGAGTATGTCGACCTTCTTGGAGCCCAGTTCAAGTCCCATGGCAAAGGAGTGTTCCGGGCCCGCATCGTGAACCAGGACCATCCGGTGATGAAGGGGTGGAAAGGTTTCGAGTGCTGGGACGAAACCTATGAGCACAAGCGCCACGGGAAGGACCGGATCATCCTGCAAAAGCGAGATGATGAGCCTTGGAGCTGGGTCAAGACCTACGGCAAGGGCCGGGTGTTCTATACTGCCAGCGGCCATGACCATCGCTGCTGGGACCTGCCTGAGTATCACGATCTCATCCATCGAGCCATCCGCTGGACAGCTAAGGATGACAAGGTGAGCTGGCTCTCTCCGCACCAACTTCCCACTCTGCGGTATCGTCGTGCAGCTGCCCCTAAGGATCCCCAGAATCCTGTGGGACCCCTCAATCAGATCCAAAACCCCCTCACTCCTTCCGACTCTCTGAAGCTTGCGCAGGTCCCCCGCGGATTTGAGATCCGTCTTTTTGCGGCCGAACCACAGGTGGTCAACCCGATTGCAATCAATTGGGATCACCGGGGTCGGCTCTGGGTCGTAGAGGCGTTTGACTACCCCCATAAGGTGGGATCCGAGACTCCCCGGGATCGCATCAAGATTCTTGAGGACCGTGATAACGATGGAGTCGCTGACAAGGTCACGGTTTTCGCCGAGGGCCTCAACATCTGCACCAGCGTCCTTCCCGTATCTGGAGGAGCTATTGCTACCGATGGCGCAGACATGGTTCTATTGAAAGACACAGATGGTGACGATCGGGTCGATCAACGAGAGGTGCTCTGGTCTGGAATCGGCCTAAGAGATACCCATGCTTGCGTCTCGAATCTCAGACATGGATTCGATGGCTGGATCTATGCTACAGTGGGCTACAGCGGTCTCGATGTCACTGTGGGTGGAACGCGGCATCAATCCTCTCAGGCCGTCTTTCGCTTCCTTCCCGACGGCTCCGATTTTGAGATCGTTCAGAACACCAGCAACAACACCTGGGGCTTGGGCTTCACC
>TARA_B100001057_G_scaffold220210_1_pt1 | contig 16639 bp, 21 predicted proteins | sample TARA_B100001057 | Tara Oceans TARA_B100001057 (sample SAMEA2621839) | marine metagenome | biome: marine biome (ENVO:00000447); feature: surface water layer (ENVO:00002042); material: "saline water (ENVO:00002010), including plankton (ENVO:xxxxxxxx)" | depth 5 m
GAGGCTAAAGATTTTGAACAATTTGTTGGCAATTTAGATGACAAAAAGTCATAATTATTATCTAAATTTAGCTTTTCAAAAAGCTGAAATTAATTTAGGAAATACTAATAACAATCCATCAGTAGGGTGTATCGTCGTTAAAAACAACTCAGTACTTAGTTCAGCAGTAACATCAGTCAATGGCAGACCACATGCTGAATTTAATGCACTAAAAGATTTAAAAGATTGTTCAGGAGCTACTTTATACACCACATTAGAACCTTGCTCACATTATGGAAAAACACCTCCATGTGTAAATCTAATAATAAAAAAAAAAATTAAAGAAGTTTATTATGCCTTTGAAGATCCTGATATCAGAACTTTTAAAAAAGCAAAAAAAATTTTTAAATCGAAAAATATAAAAAGTAAATTAATTCCTAACAAAAAATATGGAAGATTTTATGATAGTTATTTTCTAAATAGAAAATTATCTGTTCCTTTTGTAGGAGCTAAAATTGCTGTATCAAAAGATTATCTAACAATTAATAAAAAACATAAATGGATAACAAATAATTATTCAAGAAAAATAGGTCATTTGATAAGGAATAGATATGATTGTATTTTATCTACGTCCAAATCAGTGAATTTTGATGACTCATTACTTAATTGTAGAATAGAGGGGCTAAATAATAATAAGCCAGACCTATTTATTATCGACTTAAATTTAAAACTTAAAAAAAGATTATCTTTAAGAAATTTACTTAATGTTAGAAAAACTTATCTTATTACAAGTGAGCAAAATAAAGATAAATCTTTAGTATATAAAAAGATTGGTTATAAAATCATTTTGATAAATAAACTTAAAAATAAAGATGATTATAATAAATTTTTCAAAAAGATTTATAGAATGGGATATTCAAGAATATTATTTGAAACTGGTTTATCTTTTTTAAATTTTTTATTAAGGAATAGTTTGATTAATGAATTATTTATTTTTAAAAGTTCAAAAAAACTTGGCAAAATGGGCATGAATAATACTTCAATTAAATGCTTAAAAAAAATTTATCCAAAATTACTAACAATTAATCTAAATGGTGATAAGCTTTTTAGAAAATTTTTTTAATTATGTTTAACGGAATAATATTTAACACAGGAAAAGTAAAAAATATTAAAAAAAATAAAAAAAGCACTCGTATTGGTATTAAGTCTGAACTAAAATTTAGTAAAAATGACCTTGGTTCATCTGTATGTTGTGATGGTGTTTGTTTAACTATAGAAAAAATATATAAAAAAATCTTATTTTTTTATATTTCAAATGAAACTCTTAAAAGATCTAATTTTAAAAATATTAAATTGAACCAAATAATTAATTTGGAAAAATCGTTAAGTTTTGGTCAGAGTTTATCGGGCCATTTTATTCAAGGACATGTTGACACTGTTGCAAGAATAAAAAAAATCGCTTTCATTGATAAAACATGGATAATTAAATTAAAAATTTTAGACAAAAAATTACATAAATTTTTAATTAATAAAGCATCTATATCTATAAATGGTGTATCACTAACGATTTCAAAAGTTTATCAAAGTTATTTTGAAATAAATGTCATACCACACACTTTAAAACTAACTAATTTAAAAACTTTACGGATTAATGGTTTGGTAAATGTAGAATTGGATATATTTAGCAAATATATGTATAAATATTCCAACTAATGTCTAAAAATAAGTTTTCGAAAATTTCATCTATTATACAAGAGGCTAAAAAAGGAAAGATGTTCATTTTAGTCGATGATAAGAGTAGAGAAAACGAAGGAGACTTAATTATACCTGCCTCTAAATGTACTTCTAAAAGTATTAATTTTATGACTAAACATGGAAGAGGGCTAGTTTGTTTGGCTTTAACAAAAAAACAAGTGGATATTTTAAAACTTCCTTTGATGTCATCAATTAACAAATCAAGAATGCAAACAGCTTTTACAATTTCTATAGAAGCTAAAAGAGGAATTACAACGGGGATATCAACGCAAGATAGGGCAAAAACAATTAAGATAGCAATAAATCCAAAAGTTAAAAAAAGCGATATAGTTTCACCAGGTCACGTTTTTCCTTTAGTAGCAAGAAACGGTGGTGTTTTAGAAAGAGCAGGTCACACAGAAGCCTCAGTTGATATATCTAAATTGTCTAATTTAAATCCAAGTTCAGTAATATGTGAAGTAATGAATGAGGATGGAAGAATGGCCAGATTAAATGATCTTTTTAAATTTTCAAAAAAACATAAAATTAAATTAGCTTCAATTGAAGATTTAATTTCTTATCGTTTAAAATATGAAAAATTAGTTAATAGAATTTCCTATAAATCAACAATTATAAAAAAGATTGGCAAAGTTAATATATATAATTACAAAAATAAGTTAGATAAAAATAACAACATTGTTATTACAAAAGGAAAATTTAATCAAAAAAAATCAATACCTGTTAGAGTTCTATCTAATAGAATTAATGATAAAGATATTTTACATATTCGTAATGTTAAAAAATCATTATCGTTTATGTCTAAATATAAGAATTTTTTATTATTAATTATAAATAATAAAAATAGCATCTCTTATGAAAATAATATTAATACCTTGAGGTATTACGGTATTGGAGCTCAAATAATTAAAGATTTAAATATTAAAAATATGATATTAATTTCTAGAAGTAGAAAAAAAATTATTGGTTTAGAAGGGTTCGGCCTTAAAATAAAAAAACAATTAATAATAAAATGAAAAAAATTCTAATTATTAATTCTAATTATTATAAAAATATATCAAAACAATTAGTGTTTAAGGCTAAAACAAAATTAGCTAATGAGAGATTTAATCTAAAAATTCTTGATGTTCCAGGTATACATGAAATTCCGATTGCTATAAGAAAAAATATTAAAAGATTTGATGGTTTTGTAGCCTTAGGATGTGTCATAAAAGGCCAAACACCGCATTTTGATTTAATCTGCTCATCCACTTTCAATGCTTTAATGTCCCTAAGTATTAAGTTTAATAAACCAATTGGAAATGGAATCATTACGGCTTTAAATCTAAAACAAGCTAAACAAAGAAGTAACAAATCTAATAGTTTAAAACCCAATAAAGGTCATGAAGCAGCAAAAGCAGTAATTTCAATTTTAAAAAATGAGTCAAAAAAAATTTAAAAATTTTACTCCAAGGATAAAAGTTATTCAAAAATTATACAACTCGTTAATGAATCCTGATGCATCTATTGAATATCCTAAAAGTCAGTATAAAAAATTTATAAAAGATGTAGTGAACGGCACCCTGGAAAGATCCGAATTGATTAAAGATAAGATAAATTCACATTTAGAAGGTGATATCAATTTAAATAAAACTGATAAATTATTAAAAATCATATTATTTGCAGCTATTTTTGAGCTTATGTTTAAACACGGCACACCTAAAAAAGTGATTATTAATGAATATTTAATTGCTTCAGAACATTTTCTTGAGAAAATTCAAATAGGTTATTTAAACGCTATATTAGATAAAATAGCCAAAGAGCTGAGAAAAGAGGAATAAAAGTTGTTATTTTACTCAAGTTTAGCTTGCGTTTTTAATATTAATTTGGCATTTATGCGCTTTATATCATGACTGATTATTTAGAATTACTATACTTAATTTCCTTTATAGGAGTCCTTGCTGTTGCATACAGCTATTTATTATCTGGTCAAATAATTTCAGCAAGCGCTGGTAATTCAAGAATGCAAGAAATTGCTGAAGCAATTCAGATTGGTGCTAAAGCTTATCTTAATAGACAATACAAAACTATTTCAATAGTGGGAGTTATAGTTCTTGCCATAGTAACATATTTTTTTAACTATCTTGTAGGTATAGGATATTTCATAGGAGCTTTCTTATCTGGAGTTGCAGGTTATGTTGGGATGTTAATTTCAGTTAAAGCAAATGTAAGAACAGCAGAAGCTGCAAGAAAAAGTTTACAGTCAGGTTTAACCATTGCCTTTAAATCAGGAGCAATTACAGGATTATTAGTTGCCGGCTTGGCTCTTTTAGCTATTACATTTTATTACATTATTTTAATAAATTTAAATGTGGATAATAGAGAAATAATTAATGCTTTAGTTGCACTAGGATTTGGTGCTTCATTAATTTCAATATTTGCAAGGTTAGGTGGAGGAATTTTTACTAAAGGAGCTGACGTTGGAGCTGATTTAGTTGGAAAAGTTGAAGCGGGAATACCCGAAGATGACCCAAGAAATCCAGCTGTTATAGCTGATAATGTAGGCGACAACGTTGGTGATTGCGCTGGTATGGCCGCAGATTTATTTGAAACATATGCAGTCACAATAGTAGCTACTATGGTTTTATCATCAATTTTTTTCCCTTCTGATTATAACCTTATGATTTACCCTTTAGCTATTGGTGGAGCTTGCATCATAACATCTATTATAGGTACGTGGTTTGTAAAACTTGGTAAAAGTAAAAATATAATGGGCGCTTTATATAAAGGTTTTATCGTAACAGCCATCACATCTCTGCTAATATTATATCCCGTAACGAATTCTATTGTTGGTCTAACAGATACATACGCTAACAGTGGTAAAACATTCAGTGGGTTAGATTTATATATATGTGGAGTTGTAGGTTTTGTAATTACAGGATTGTTAATTTGGATTACAGAATATTACACTGGAACAAATTATAGACCTGTTAAAACTGTTGCTCAATCATCTACAACTGGTCACGGAACAAATGTAATTCAAGGTCTTGCAATTTCTATGGAAGCTACTGCTATTCCAGCTTTAATTATAGTAGCTGGTATTTTGTTTACAAATGAATTAGCTGGATTATATGGAATAGCAATTGCTGTAACTGCGATGTTAGCGCTAACTGGAATGGTTGTTGCGTTAGATGCATATGGACCTGTCACAGATAATGCAGGTGGTATCGCTGAAATGTCCAAACTTCCAAAAAATGTAAGAAAAACAACTGACGCCTTAGATGCTGTAGGTAATACGACCAAAGCTGTTACAAAAGGTTACGCAATTGGATCAGCAGGATTAGGAGCTTTAGTTTTATTTGCCGCTTATACAGAAGATATAAAATATTTTTCAACTGTTAAAGGATCAGCTCTTGAGGGAATTACAGTTACATTTGATTTATCAAACCCATTTGTAGTCGCTGGTTTATTAATTGGTGGAATGTTGCCTTATTTATTTGGATCAATGGGTATGCAAGCTGTTGGTAGAGCAGGTGGTTCAGTTGTAGTAGAAGTTAGAAGACAATTTAAAAAAATTCCAGGAATTATGAGAGGAAAAAGAAAACCAGATTATGGTAGATTGGTAGATCTATTAACCAAAGCAGCTATTAAAGAAATGATTGTACCCTCACTTTTACCGGTCTTATCTCCTGTGGTTCTTTATTTTATCATACTACAAATTGGTGGTATGGAAGCAGCTTTATCTTCTTTAGGCGCGATGCTGCTTGGAGTAATTATTACCGGATTGTTTGTTGCAGTCTCAATGACAGCCGGGGGTGGTGCATGGGATAATGCAAAAAAGTATATTGAAGATGGTAATTTTGGAGGTAAAGGGTCTGAAGCTCACAAATCTGCTGTAACAGGCGATACTGTAGGTGATCCTTATAAAGATACAGCCGGTCCTGCTGTTAATCCAATGATAAAAATTACGAATATTGTTGCATTATTGTTATTAGCTGTAATAGCTCATTAATAATTCAATTATTATTTATTACCGTACATTTTTGCTTTCACGCTAGATAGAAAACTTTCTACGAAGCTTCTTCTATTTAAGTCATTCTCAGTTACCTTTTCTGTAAATTTTATTTCATTCATCATTTTTTTATCTAGAAAACTTTTTTCTTTTAAAACTCCGTATTTATCAAAAGTGAGTATTAGAACATTGTTATTTTTTAATACATTTTGCCCAAGTCTATGGAAAGACCCTTTTGTCAAAGTTCTTTCAATATAGATCCATGTATTAGTATCTTTAAAACTTGTAGCGTGAGGTTGGCCAATAATTTTGATTATATCATTTTTATTATCTTTATTTATCTGTAATTTATTTGATCTATTTTCAAGAAAAACTATACCATGATTTTTAGTTGGCTCTTGTAATTGGCAACCAATTAAAATAAAGAAATTAAAAAGTAAATATATTTTATAATTTTTAAAAAAGGCAAACATGTGATTAATTTGTACAATATTTTGTTAACTTTATCTAGGAACTTGTTTTTTTACAAAGATATTAATCTACCAGATGTTTTTGAAACTCGTATATACCTAATGTTTATGCACTTCTCAATTTTATTAAAAATTTATAAAAAAAGAAATATAAAATTTGATCAACAGACTTATGATTTCTTTTTCCATAATATTGAATATAATTTGAGAGAATTAGGTTTTGGTGATGTTTCTGTTAATAAAAAAATGAAAGATTTAAATAAAATTTTTTATGATATTCTTTTAAAAATCGATACAAATAAATCAAGCCAAGTATTTAAAATTAATTATTCTTTGGTTATAAAATATTTTAATGAGTTTGATGATAAAAATCCTCGAATATATGAGAAATTTGAGGATTATTTTTCTAAATTTTATAATTTTTGTTTTGAATTACCTCACGATAATATGTTAAGAGATGCAATAAATTTTAAATATTAATTATGGCTGTACCAAAAAGAAAAACCTCTGTTTCAAAAAAAAAAATGAGAAGATCTCATCACAAGTTATCTTCTGTTAATATTGTTGAAGATAAAAAAAGTGGCGAGTATAAGCTATCTCACCATGTGGATTTAAAATCTGGTTTTTACAACGGAAAAAAAATTCTAGATATTTAATATAAATATTATGTCAAAAAAAATTTCTATTGCAATTGATGCAATGGGTGGAGATGACGCTCCAGAAAAAACTATTGAGGGTATTTATTTATTCTTACAGAATAATAAAGCAAAAGATGATTTCATTATTAATATTTTTGGAAAAGAAAATATAATAAATGAAAAGTTAAAAAAATTTAAAATTAAGTTATCTCAAGTAAACGTCATTCATACGGACAAGGTTGTTTCAGATGAAGAGTCCCCAATGACTGCTGTTAAAAATTCAAAGAACACCAGTATGTGGAAATGTATTCAACATCAGTTAGAAGGGAAATCCAACATTAGTTTATCAGCTGGAAATACAGGTGTATTATTAGTTATTTCAAGAATGATATTAAAAATGGTTAATGAAGTTAGTAAACCGGCTTTAGCAGGTTTGTGGCCCAATCAAAATGGAATGAATGTAGTTTTAGATCTTGGTGCCAATATAGAGTGTAATGATCAAAATCTTGTTGACTTTGCTGAACTAGGCTCAGCTCTGTTCAAATCTTTATTTCCTAATGAAAAACCTAAAGTTGCATTATTAAATGTTGGATCAGAAGAAATAAAAGGAACTGAAATGTTAAAAGCCGCATCAAAAAGATTAAAAGATTTATCAAGTGAAGATAATTTTATTTATAATGGATACATAGAGGGTAATAATATTATGAGTGGAGAGTCTAACATAATTGTTACAGATGGTTTTACTGGAAATGTAGCTTTAAAAACTGCAGAGGGGACTGCAAGATATATAACAAAGAATTTGAAAAAATCACTAACAGAAAATTTTATTACTAAACTTTCTTTAATTTTTTCATATTTTTCTTTAAAAAAATTTAAAGATAAATTAGACCCTAGAAAATATAATGGTGCAATTTTTTTGGGATTAAATGGTCCCGTAGTTAAAAGCCATGGAGGAATTGACTCAATTGGTTTTTATCATTCAATAGATTTATGTTATAAGATAGTTAAAGGTAATTTAATGTCTCAAATTAAAAAAAATTTAGAACATTCAAAAAGTGTTAAAGACTAATTATAAAAAAATTGATATCATTAAAAATCTTAGCGAAAATACTGGTTTTTCTAATAATTTGTCAAAAAAATTGATTAATGACTTATTAGATGCGATTATTCAAAATATCTGTTTAGGAAATTTAAATCTAAAGAACATTGGTTCTTTCAGAGTCATTAAAAAAAAACAAAGAGTAGGAAGAAATCCTAAAACAAAAAAAGAATTCATAATTACGGCTAGAAATTCTATAAGTTTTACACCATCAAAGAAATTGCTGGAAATAGTTAGTAGATTAATATGAGCAAGTTACTAAATATATCTCAGGTCTCAAAAATTTTAAATTTAATCCACCCAAAGACTAAAAAACCTCAAAATCATATTATAAGATATTGGGAAAGTGTATTTGTAAATATAAGGCCAAAAAAAATTAATAATCGTCGTTATTATACTTTAAAGCAAATAGAAGAAATCAAAGCTATAAAGTTTTTACTTAAAAATGAAGGGATGACTGTTTCTGGAGTAAAAAAATTAATAAATTCAAATGTAAAAAAACTTGACTATCATAACATTGATAGTTTAAAAAATAATTATTATAAAAAATCTTTAAAAATAAAAAGTAGAAAACTATTGGATAAAATCAACAAGATAAAAGCATATGGCAAAAAAAACTCATCTTAAAGTACGTATGGTCCCTGAAAGTAATCCGGATAGTAAATTTATATATTATGCGAAAAAACCCACTAAGGGAGAAAAAGCCAAGGATAAACTTAAGTTAAAAAAATACAATCCTAATACACGTAAGCACGAATATTTCATAGAAAAAAAACTTCCACCACATAGCAAATAATTATTTTTTTTTATAAAAATTTCTAAATTCGTAATCTATAAAAGCCTTAATCATCGCTTTCCAAATTCTGTTAGTAATTTTTGGATCAATGTTATTTTTTTTTGATTTCATTGATATTTTTTTTAAGATTACTAATATTCTTTTTTTATCTATTATATCTTTTTTAAATATTTTATTTTTTATAACTATATCAACTAAATTTTGACGTTTTTTTATAATACTTAACAATTTATTATCTAATTTATCCAATTTCTTTCTGACGGAGATAATATTTTTGTTTACCATAGCGACAATTTTTAAAATATATGAGTAACTTATTATTTATATAATACCTTCTATGTATGCAAATGAAAAAAAAGTGAATAAATTATTTCTTAATTGGCTAAGTATTAGTTTATTATTAGTTTTTTCTATAATTATAGTTGGTGGTTTAACCCGTTTAACTAATTCAGGGCTTTCTATCACTGAATGGGAATTGTTTTCAGGAATATTACCACCCTTAAATGAAAGTGAATGGGTAAAATATTTTGATCAATATAAACAAATTCCTCAATATCAATTATTAAATTTTGATATGAGTCTTGATGATTTTAAAGTAATTTTTTATTGGGAATATTATCATAGGATTTTAGCAAGAATAATAGGTATATTTTTTTTAATACCATTAATTCTTTTTTATTTTTCTAGAAGAATAAGATTTGAATATATTAAGATTTGTTATTTAATTTTTTCTTTAATAGTTTTTCAAGGTGTAGTGGGATGGTTTATGGTTAAAAGTGGTTTAGTCGATGATATTACCGTCAGCCACTACAGATTATCAATACATTTAACAACAGCTGTAATAATACTATCAATAATTTTCTGGCTAATAAAAAATGTTTCTTTAAAATTTAATAAAGCTTTTTTTATATTTAATAAAAATAATTTACCCTTTCAAATACTCATATTATTAATTTTTTTTCAACTCGTAATAGGTGCATTTGTATCTGGATTAGATGCTGGGAAAATTTATCAAACATGGCCAAAAATGGGTAACACTTTTTTTCCTAACGATTTAATTTTAGACAATTTAAAGAATATGTTTGAATTTGACAATCATTCTTTAGTTCAATTTTATCATCGTACTTTAGCTTATATAATAATTTTATATTCTATTTTTCTATCAATTTTAATCGTTAAAAAGAAAATGTTTGCTTTATATAAGCCATTAAAAATAGTAATTTTTTTTATTTTTTTACAAGTCGCATTAGGAATTTTAACATTAATCAGCGGGCTAAATATTTATTTAGCTTCATTACATCAGATTATCGGAGTGTTTTTGGTATTAAGTGCGATAAATCTATACTATTTTAAAGTTAATTAAATTGACTTTATTACACATTCTTTGTATCTATCGCCAAATATTATGACACCATTTATCAAAAAGAAAGATGTTAAAAAAGATTGGTATATTATCAACGCTCAAAACGCTGCCGTTGGAAGATTGGCCGCATATATATCGAAAGTGTTAAGAGGAAAAAATAAAGCTACATACAATCCACACATCGATAATGGAGATTTTGTTGTTGTTACAAATATAGACAAAATAAAATTTACTGGCAAAAAATTTTTAAATAAAAAATATTATAGACATACAGGTCACCCAGGCGGTATAAAAGAATCTACTCCTTTTCATTTAAAAGAAAAAAATAAAACCGAGCAAATTTTAAAATTGGCCGTAAAAAGAATGTTACCAGGAGGTCCATTAGCAAAAAAACAATTAACGAAATTAAAAATATATAATGGTGAAAATCACCCTCATGATGTTCAAAAACCAAAGATAATTGAGTTTGAAAAATTAAATAAAAAAAATACTGTAAAATAATGAATACAACCAATCAACAAATAATAAAAAACAAAAAAATTAAACTTGATTTTAAAGATAGCAAATATGCTACGGGTAGAAGAAAAAGATCAATAGCTAAAGTGTGGGTTAAAAAAGGAACGGGAAATATCCATGTTAACGGATTAAAAATGAATGATTATTTTAAAAGACCTGTTCATCAAATAATTGTGACAAGACCCTTAGAAATTTCTGCTGTTGCATCTAATTATGATGTTAAATGCTCAGTCAAAGGAGGTGGTTTATCTGGTCAAGCAGGAGCAATTATTTTGGGTATATCAAAAGCTCTTATATCTCACGATGAAAATTTAAAGAAAAATCTGAAAAAAGATAAACTCACAACAAGAGACTCTAGGGTGGTTGAGCGAAAAAAATACGGTCATAGAAAAGCACGAAGAAGCTTTCAGTTTTCTAAGAGATAATCATTTAAATTTAACTATTACGAAAGACAGTGATATAAGACATTATGTCTGCATATAATAAAATAAATATAGCAGTTATTGGGGCTACAGGATACACTGGATTAGACTTAATATTGTTATTATCTAAACATCCGAGAGTAAAGATTAAATATCTTTGTGCCACTAAAAACCTTGGTAAAAAAATAAATTTTTTTGACAAAAGGATAAAGAAAAAACTTCCAAAAATAACTTCTGTTAATTCAATTGATTGGAATGATTTAGATTTAGTTTATTTATCATTACCAAATGGTGAAGCTCAAAAACTAATAAAAAAAAGATTTTTTATAAATAAAAAATTAAAGTTTATTGATTTATCCGCTGATTTTAGAATCTCTAGTTCGTCTATTTACGAAAAAAACTATAAAATTAAACATAAAGCTAAAAATCTAATAAAACATTCTTTGTATTCAATTCCTGAGCTTAATAAAGATATAATTGATCAATTCAGAATAATTTCAAATCCGGGATGCTATTCTACCTCTATACAAATTCCGTTGATACCTTTATTAAAAAAAAATTTAATTAGGCTCAATAATATTACTATTGACTCAAAGTCCGGCTTTTCAGGTGCAGGTAAAAATTTAGAGAAAAAATTTACCCACAAAAATCTTTATGCATCCACATTTGCCTATAGCACTAAAAATCACAGACATATTTGTGAAATAGATCAGCAATTTATTAAATTTACTAATAAAAAAGTTAAATTTTCTTTTAATCCTCATCTTTTGCCTACGTTTAGAGGTATTTTAACTGCAATTTATGTTTATACAAAAAAAGGTATAAGTATTAGTTATTTAAAAAAAATTTTATTAAAATTTTATAAACACTCTAAATTTATTAAAATTTTAAATATAAATTCTCAAATAGGATCGGGAAATGTTTTAAATACGAATAAATGTGAAATTTCAATTTGCGAAACAAGAATAAAAGGGAAATTAATAATATTTTCTGCCATAGATAATTTAGTTAAAGGTGCTTCTGGTCAAGCAATTCAAAATATGAATTTACTATATAAATTTCCAGAAAATTTAGGGCTTAAATGAGAATAATTTTATCTATATTACTTTTGTTTTTTTTAGTATGTTGTAGTAAGCCAAAAACTGCGTTTATTTGTGGGGACCATGTTTGTATAAATAAATCTGAAGCCGAGCAATATTTTGAGGAAAATCTTACAATCGAAGTTAAAATTATCGATAATAAAGTAAAAGATGATGTTGATTTAGTAGAGCTTAATTTAAAAGACAATCCTGATGGTAAAAAACGTATAAATATTTTTGCAAAAAATAACACAAATAAGAACATAAAAACTCTTTCTAAAGAAGAAGTTTCAAAAATTAAAAAAATAATTAAAAATAAAAATGCAAGTAAAAAAATTGCAAGAAAAAAATCAAACACTACTAACATTCAAAATAAAGAAAAATCCAATAAAAAAATAAAAGAGATTGTAAAAAAAAAAATAAATTTACAAGAAAAGGATAATTTTAAAAAAAACGAATTATTCGATATTTGCACAATTATAGAAAAGTGTAGTATTGATGAAATATCTAAATATTTATTAAAGCAAGGAAAAAAGAAAGACTTTCCAGATTTAACGATAAGACAATAAAAATATGAAAAAAATTAATATAGCAATAATTGGATTAGGAAATATTGGAAGTTATTTATTTAAATATTTAAATGAAAATAAAAAAATTTTAACTGAAAAAAATAATTGTTTACCTATTATAAAATATGTTTCGGCTAAATATAAAAAACGAAAAAGAAAAATTAAAATTAAAAAAAATCAATGGTTAAATAATTATCTTGATGCTACAAAAATTAAAGATGTAGACCTAATTATAGAGCTCATTGGAGGTGCTGAGGGGCCTGCTAAAAAATTAGTTTTTAATGCTCTTAAAAACAAAAAACATGTCGTTACAGCAAATAAAGCATTAATTGCAAAGTATGGTGATCAACTAGCAAAAATTGCTGAAAAAAATAAAGTTAATCTTGAATTTGAGGCTGCTGTGTGTGGTGGAGTTCCAATAATCAGATCTTTAAAAGAAGGTTTAATAGCTAACAAAATATCCAAAATTTATGGAATTTTCAATGGAACTTCTAATTATATTTTATCTAGTATGGATAAAGAAAATAAGGATTTTAATGAAGTTCTCCTGAATGCTAAAAAATTAGGATATGCAGAAGCCAACCCTTCTTCAGATTTAAATGGAGATGATGTTTCCTCTAAATTGAAAATTTTATCATCTTTATGTTTCAATTCATTTTTAAATAATAATATTTATGTTGAAGGAATTAAACACATTGATAAAAATGATATTAATTATGCGAATAATTTAGGATATAAAATTAAGTTACTCGGATATGCTGAATTTTTAAACAAAAATATTTATCAAAGAGTTCATCCGACATTAATAAAAAAAAACTCGGATATTGCTAGTGTAGACGGAGTTTTAAATGCGGTAATAATAGATGGAAGGCCAGTAGGTCAAAGCATTATACAAGGTGAAGGTGCTGGTGCTGCTGCAACTACTTCAGCTTTAGTATCAGATATCTCTTCTATTTTAAGAGGTAATATTAAATTTCCTTTTTCTTTGTCTAATAAAGAAAGAAAGAAACTAAAATATAATAACATCGATGAAAGATTGTTTTCTGCTTATTTACGATTTGAGGTTTTAGATAAACCAGGAGTTTTATCTATTATAACTAATATTTTTTCAAAAAATAAAGTTTCAATAAAAAGATTAATTCAAAATCCTAATAAAAATAAGAAATTATCTTCCATAATTATTATTACACATAATTCTAAGGATAAATTTTTACAGAAAGTCATCAAAGAAATTTCGAAGAAAAACTTTATTAAGCACAAACCAAAATTGATAAGAATTGATGATAATTAAATGTCGATTAATAAGAAATTTTTAAATTTGTTCACTAAAGTAACTGAAAAAGCCGCAATAGGTGCATCAAGATTTATTGGAAAGAAAGATAAAATAGCAGCAGATAAAGGGGCTGTAGATCCTATGAGAAGAGAACTTAACAAAATCAATATGGAAGGAACAGTCGTGATTGGAGAAGGAGAAATGGATGAAGCTCCAATGTTGTATATTGGTGAAAAACTAGGAACATTGAATGGTCCTAAGTTTGATATAGCAGTTGATCCATTAGAAGGAACAAAATTTACAGCTAATGGAGAACCAAATGCTTTTTCTGTTCTAGCAATTTCAGAAAAAGGCGGATTATTATCTGCTCCCGACGTTTATATGGAAAAAATTGTAATAGGATCTAATTTGCCAAAAAATTTAATGGATTTAGATAACGGTGTTGAAAAAAATTTAAAGCTTTTGGCTGAAGCAAAAAATAAAAAAATATCAGATTTAAAAGCATGTGTTTTAAAAAGACCTAGACATGACAGAATAGTAGAAGAACTGACTCAATTAAGCGTAAAAATTAATTATATTTCAGATGGAGACATTGCTGGTGCTTTAAGTGTAATTGGTGAGAATCCAAAAAATGATATATATTATAGCACAGGCGGTGCTCCCGAGGGCGTAGTCGTTGCTGCGGCTTTATCATGTTATGGAGGGCAAATACAAGGACGTTTAATCCTCGATGACGAGGAGAAAATAAGAGCTAAAAAACTTGGTATTACAGATTTTAAAAAAAAATATAACATAGAAGACATGGTTAAAGGAGATGTGATTTTTTGCGCTACAGGTGTCACTTCCGGGGATTTAGCAAGAGGAGTAAAAGATTTAGGTAATGAATTTGAAGTGAACACCTTTGCTCTTCATAAAAGTCAAAAGATAATTAAATCTATTACAAATATTTATAATAAATGAAAGCCATTTCTATAAGTGGGAAAAATTGGATTTTAAAAAAATTTAATCAGGATGATTTATTATTTATAAAAGAAAATTTTTTACTAGACGAAATAACATCAAAACTTCTATCAATAAGAAAAATAAAAAAAGAAGACATCAATTCTTTTTTAAACCCATCGATCAAAAATTTTTTACCAAATCCAAATATTTTGTTAGACATGGACAAATCTACTCTTAGAACATTTAAAGCTATTAATGCTAACGAAAAAATTGGTATTTTTGGTGATTATGATGTTGATGGTGCTACATCAACAGCCTTACTTGGTAATTATTTTTCACAATTAAATCTAAATTATGAAATTTATATTCCAGATAGAAAAAAAGAGGGATATGGACCTACAATTAAAAGTTTTCAAGAATTGATTAAAAAAAAAGTAAAAATAATTTTTACAGTAGATTGTGGAACTTTATCTTTTGAGGCAATAAATTTTGCTAAAGAAAATAAAGTAGATGTTATTGTATTAGATCATCATCAATCAGAAATTAAATTACCCAATGCGTTTTCAATTGTTAATCCTAATCGTTTTGATGATAAATCTAATTTACAATATCTATGTGCGGCAGGAGTCTCTTTTATGTTCTTAGTATCACTGAATAGAGAATTGAGAAAAAAAAATTGGTTTGATATAAATAACGTTAAAGAGCCAAATTTAATTGATTTTCTTGATCTAGTTTCATTAGGAACAGTTTGTGATGTTGTTCCTTTAATTGGTTTAAATAGAGCTATCGTAAAACAAGGATTAAAAGTTTTAAGATCAAAAAAAAATTTGGGATTAAAAACTTTATTAGATATTTGTAAAATTAATACTAATCCATCAATTTATCATCTTGGTTATTTATTAGGACCAAGAATTAATGCCGGTGGCAGAGTTGGTAAATGTTCTCACGGTGCTAATTTGTTATTAAATAAAGATCCTAAGAGTTCATTTAAGTTAGCTTCTGAATTAGATCAATATAATAAAGAAAGACAAATGCTTGAAAAAAATCTTTTAAAAGAAATCTTAGATGAAACAAAAGATTATTTGAATGATCCAGTATTAATTTTAAATGGCAAAAACTGGCATGAAGGAGTGATTGGCATTGTTGCTGCTAGATTAAAAGAAAAATTTCATAAACCAGTAATACTAATTTCATTAGACGGAAATATTGGAAAGGCATCTGCTAGATCGATAGTTGGTTTTGACATTGGTTCAATTATTATAGCGGCAACACAGGAAAAAATTCTACTAAAGGGTGGCGGGCATAAAATGGCAGGCGGGTTTTCTATTCAAATTAAAAATATAAATAAATTTAAAGATTTTGTATTTAAAAAATTTAGAAATATTAATGAAGATTTAAAAAGTGAAAAACCATTATTATTAGATAGTATAATAGCTCCGTCTGCTGTTAATTTAGATTTTTATAATAAGGTTGCATTGTTATCTCCATTTGGCTCAGGTAATCCAGAACCAAAGTTTATTATTGAGGATGTAAAAACAATAAATGGGAAAATTGTAGGGGAAAAACATATAAAATCTGTTTTAATTGGTGGAGATGGATCCACCATTAAATCTATTGCTTTCAATGCGTCAGAGAACGTTTTAAGTGGCTATCTTTTAAGAAAAAATAATAAATCATTTAATATTGCAGGAAAATTATCCCTAAACGAGTGGAAGGGGCAATCAAATGTAGAGTTTATTATCGATGATAT
>TARA_B100001057_G_scaffold46877_1_pt1 | contig 16632 bp, 21 predicted proteins | sample TARA_B100001057 | Tara Oceans TARA_B100001057 (sample SAMEA2621839) | marine metagenome | biome: marine biome (ENVO:00000447); feature: surface water layer (ENVO:00002042); material: "saline water (ENVO:00002010), including plankton (ENVO:xxxxxxxx)" | depth 5 m
AATTTTCATTGGTCATGCAAACATACTTGGAAAAAAAGTGCTAAAAACACGGGGTGGTGTTTATTGGGTTGTGCTATAGGAGATTTAGGTACAATCTTATTTTTTCAGTTATCAAAAATTCCATTTCCTGTATTAGGAATAATGGTTTTAGCTATTATAAATGGTTTAATTACGAGTATAATTTTAGAGACAATAATTTTGATGAAACAAAATTTTAATTTTTCTAAAGCTTTTAAAACAGCAATAGGAATGAGTTTTTTATCGATGATTAGTATGGAAATTACAATGAATTTAACTGATTATTTTTTAACTGGTGGGGCAATATTAAAATGGTGGGTTGTGCCAATTATGCTTTTGGTAGGTTTTTTGACGCCTTGGCCTTACAATTACTGGCGATTAAAAAAATTTGATATATCGTGTCATTAAAAAATTGGGATAACAGAAATTGGCTTTCATCAAAAAAGTATATTTTATCTTTCAATGAATTTTTGATTAAATTCAATAATCTTCACCCTAATTCTAGAATTTTAGATATTGGATGTGGACGAGGGAAAATTTCAGGATCGTTAAGTTCAAAATTAAGATTAAATTCAAAACCTATTGGGATAGATATAATTAATCACAAAGATAAAGATAGAAGAATTAATTTTAAAAAAATTGATGCATTATCTTTTTTATCTAAAAATAAGATTAAGTTTGATTTAATCTTAATAAAACAAACTTTACATCTACTTAAATTTAATCAAATTAAAATTTTACTTAAACAATTAAAAAAACATTTAAATGTAGATGGTAAAATTTTTATATTAACTCTCAATCCTCATAAAAATGAACTACCAAATTTTGAATTAATGAAAAAAAAATTGTCTAAAGCTTTGTTAAGGGATAAGAAAATTTTGAGTTATATATTGAAATTATATCCAAAAAGCATTCTTAAGAAGTTTTCTTACAAGGTAAAAATAAATAAAGATAAATATAAAGATATGATTGCAAAAAAATATATTTCAATTCTTCTTAAAATGAGTAAAAAACAAATTTTGCTTGGAATTAAAGAAATTAACCTAAAATATAAGAGAAATATCAAATTTAATGACAAATTAATTTGTATAATTATCAAAAATAAATAAAAGTACTAAAGATGAAACAATTTTTTTTAAAATTTAATAATTTCTTCTCAAATTTTGAAGCATTGGGTTCTTTGTTTTTTAGACTTCTGGTTGGGATAGCATTTATAATTTATGGATATGGCAAATTTCCATTGCCACCAGAGGGTCTCATGGAATATTTTGATTTACCACCATTTCTTGCGAGTTTAGTTGCAATATCTGAGTTAACTACTGGTATTGTTTTAATAATTGCATATTTTATTAAAAATTCTCTAGGAAATACCTTAACAAGATTAGCTGGTCTAAATATAATTATATTAATGGTGTGTATTTTTGCAGTAGCTCATAGAGACTGGTTTATAACAAAACAACTTTTTACCAGTATCCAAAGTTTTCTTTTGATCGGTGGTTTATATTTTTTAGTAAAAGGAAACAAAATATAAAACTAGAGGTTCGCTTTTTTAGTTATTTTACCAAAAGAGCTCCTCTATATAGCCTCTTTGGCTTTTAAATCCAATTGGATTTTTATTTTTTTGGTATTTTGAAATATAAAGCTACCCAGCTAAGTATCAGGTGGCATTAGTTTCATTTTAATAACCTCCTTAAAAAAAAATTAAATTTTTTCTAGGTTGTAATCAACTAATTTATTTTAATTCTAATTAAATATTTATCTTGAATACAACCAATTAGTTTAGTAAATTCTCGACTTAAATAAATCTTCCACTCAAACTAGAATTAACTCATACAAAAATATTTTATTAAAGTTTACAGGATTATCAAATCTGTATAAAACTTAACCATGAAGTATTTATGTGCACTTAAAGATTTAGTAATTAGCTTAATTGTTTCTACAATAATAATATATGGGCTAAATATTGTAGCAGGACTTAAAGGGGCAGATTATTCCTTTACTAATGGGGAAGTATTTATTATTTGGATATTAATGGCTATTTTGGTTAATAGTTGTCTTAAAAGATAAGCTTAGATAATTAATGAATAATTCAATTAAAACAGACGACGTAATCTTTAATTTTTTTAAGCAAATATGTGATGAAAAAGATGATAAAAAATGTGTAGATCTTGGAAATAATTGGATTAAAGCAATGGAAACAAATTTAAAAAATATGGAGGCTAATTTAGATCAAGAAGATAAAATTAAACATCAAGATGATATTCAAAATAATCGTAATCATTTAGATAGCCTTAAAGGAAAAAATTCCTCTGAGTGGAGAGAATATGCAACTAAATGTATGCTTGAAATAATGGATAATAAATTATATAACTAAAAGAAAGGGGTGTCTTAACAGACTGAGATCAAACCCTAAGAACCTGTCCGGTAATTCAGAAAGGGAAAAAATGGATAAATTATACTTAATAGATCAATCAACATCGTTAATTTTATTAATTATAGTAAGCTCAATTTTTACAATATTAGGAATTTATCACTCTCAAAAATTCAAAGGAATAAATAATTATTTAACAGCCAATAGAAATATTGGATTATTTTCCTTAACTTCGAGTTTAGTAGCTTCTGCATTAGGTGCATGGATTTTGTTTGGACCAGTTTCGGCAGCTACTTGGGGTGGAATTGGATCTGTGATTGGTTATGCTCTTGGTACAGCTTTTCCAATGATTTTTTTAATTTATTTAGGAAAAAAGATAAGAAATGAATTTCCTAACGGATCGTCATTAATAGGATTCATGAGAAAAAAATTTGGAAAAAATTTATTTAAACTTATTTTGATAATGATGATTTTTTATATGTTTGTTTTTTTATGTGCAGAAATTACTGCGGTTGCAATTTTAATTAACTTTATTTCAGGAACTGAACTTTGGATAACTGCTTTGATAGTTCTTTTTGCTACCTTAAGTTATACATTATACGGTGGATTGAGAGCTTCGATATTCACTGATAATATACAAATGATTATCATAGGTTTAATTTTACTTATTTCATTTTCATATATTATTTCATCTTCTGGTGATAAGTTTTCTTTTAAATTTATTGAACAAACAAATCCACAATTGCTCAGTGCTTCATATATTCCTAATTATACTGCAGGATTAACTTTTTTAATAGCTGTGGCTGCAACAAATTTATTTCATCAAGGTAATTGGCAACGAGTTTATGCAGCAAAAAATTATGAAACTTTAAAAAAAAGTTTAATAATTTCTTTTTTTATTATTATACCAATAGTATTTTTTATGGGTTTTATTGGAATAGTTTCATTTTCAATTGACTCAAGTAATAGACCAGATCTTGGATTTTTTTCTTTATTATTAAATGAACAATCATTTTTATTATCATTAATTATAATTATTCTTGGATTAGCATTAACTATTTCAACAGTAGATACTTTAGTGAATGCTATTTCAAGTTTATTTGTTGTTGATGGTAAAGCAACATTTAATTTAGATAGAAAAACAGATTATCTTAATTTATCTAAATATTTTATTATTTTTTTATCCTTAATTGCTTTTTTTATTGCTTCAAAAGGATTTGATATTTTATATTTATTTTTGTTAGCTGATTTATTCTGTTGCGCTTTTGTGTTTACAGTTTTTTACAGTTTTTATAATAAAAATATTAATGAAAAAACTGCTTATATATCAATCGTCACTGGTTTAGTTGGAGGCTTTTTAATGTTTCCTTTTCCTGACTTTTCTAAAAGTTTACTAGTAGGGTTATTATTACCTGAAGAAATATTTACACCTCTAATCTTACAGTCTTTATTATTTTTATCTTTTATCATTGCAACATTCTTACCTTTGATTATTCTAAAATTGAAAAAGTATTGAATTAAATAGAAGATTGTATAGCTCTATAAATGAGATCTTTAGTTGTTTCGCCAATACTTCTGTAAACCTCTTTATTATTTTTAAAAATCAATAATGTGGTCTGATATTCTACATTAAATAGTTTAGCTATTTTATTATCTCTTACATCAAATGCAAAATATTCAATATTATCAAATTCATTTTTTGCTTTATTTAATATTTTCATTTGACTTGCACAAGATGTGCAATATTTGATCCAAGAACTTACAACAACGATTTTGCCTTCAGATTGAGCTTTATTGAACGAATCTATATTAAAAGTCGTTTCTTTTTCGAGTGCAATAGCGTTTATTGAAATTGTAAAAAATATAAATATTAAAAATTTTTTTAACATAAGTTCCTTTTAATCAAATTATAATTCGTTGTAATCTAACAAATTGTCTCTATATACTTTGAGATTATATGTCAGAAAATCAAATTATTATTAAAAATTTGTCAAAAGAGTATGACAATGGCTTTAAAGCATTAAAAAATATAGATCTTAATATAAAAAAAGGTGAAATATTTGCAATGCTTGGTCCTAATGGGGCTGGAAAAACAACATTAATAAGTATTATCTGTGGGATTGTAAAACCGTCTGATGGAAAAGTTTTAGTAGAAGATTTTGATATAGTGGATGATTATAGAGAAACAAGATCAAGAATTGGCTTAGTGCCTCAAGAATTAACCCTTGAGCAATTCGAGACAGTATTTAATAATGTTTCTTATTCAAGAGGTCTATACGGAAAAAAACCTAATTCATTTCATATAGAAAAAGTTCTTAAACAATTAAGTCTTTGGGATAAAAAAGATTCAAAATTACGACAATTATCTGGCGGTATGAAAAGAAGAGTTTTGATTGCCAAAGCTTTATCACATGAACCAACAATATTATTTTTAGATGAGCCAACAGCAGGTGTTGATGTTGAATTAAGACAAGAAATGTGGAAGGTGGTTAAGTCTCTTAGAGAAACTGGAGTAACTATAATTTTAACAACGCATTATATAGAAGAAGCTGAAGCTATTGCTGATAGAGTAGGAGTTATCAATCAAGGTGAAATAGTGATTGTAGAACAAAAAAAAGAATTACTAAAAAAAATGGGAAATAAAAAATTGACTGTAGAGTTGCAAGAAGAAATAAATGAAATTCCATCTGCACTGAGAAAATACAATTTAAACTTAGGTGATAATAAAATGTCTCTTAATTATACTTATGATTTAAAAGAAAAACAAACTGGCATAACTAATCTTCTGCAGGATATTAAAGATTCCGGATTAAAATTAAGAGATCTTAAAACTGAGCAGAGTAATTTGGAAAAAATATTTGTTAGCTTAGTGAGGGAAAATAATGAATTTTAATTATCAAGCATTCAAAGCAATTTATCTCCATGAAATGGACAGATTTAGAAGAACTTTAGGACAATCTTTGTTATCACCTGTTATATCTACGTCCTTGTATTTTATTGTTTTTGGCTCAGTAATTGGTGGTTATGTTAAAAATATAGATGGTATTAGCTATGGATCTTATATTGTACCAGGGCTATTAATGTTAACTTTATTAACACAATCAATAAGCAACACCTCTTTTGGAATATTTTTTCCAAAATTCAATGGAACAATTTACGAAATTTTAGCCGCACCAATTTCAACATTTGAAATTGTATTAGCATTTGTAAGTGCAGGAGCTACGAAAACACTATTAGTAGGTTTAGTTATTTTTTGCACGTCTTTGTTTTTTGTTGAGGTAAAAGTTGAATTTCCATTATTAATGATTTTTTTATTAGTATTGGTTTCTTTCACTTTTGCTCTATTTGGCTTTTTGATTGGCATTATAAGTAAGGACTTTGAACAAATGTCAATTGTTCCTTCTTTAGTTATAACACCTATGGTATTTTTGGGAGGTAGTTTATATTCATTAGATATGTTGCCAGAAATTTGGCAAACAATAAGTTATTTTAATCCTGTAGTTTATCTTATAAACGGTTTGAGGTACTCATTTTATGGTATTTCAGATTTTAACATATGGGTAAGTATTGGATTGATGGTGTTATTTTTTATAATTTGTGTAACTCTTGTTTCTGTGCTTCTCAAAAAAGGATATAATATTAAATCTTAACTGACCCATTTCTGGGTCAGTATAATTATTAATAGACAAGAGGAATTGTTTATTAAAACTGTTCAGACTCTGTTGAGCCATCCATTGCAGTAGTTGAGCTTTTACCACTACTTATCGTATTTGATACAGCATCAAAATAAGAAGTACCTACTTCTCGTTGATGTTTAACACTAGTATAACCATCTTTTTCTCTCGCAAACTCTTGTTCTTGTATTCTAGAATAAGCGGTCATACCTTCTTTTTTATACTTTTCTGCTAATTCGAAAATTGCAATATTTTGAGTGTGAAAACCAGCAAGAGTGATAAATTGAAATTTATATCCCATTTTTCCTATTTCTTTTTGAAATGAAGCTATTTCATTATCTGATAAATGTTTTTTCCAATTAAATGACGGAGAACAATTGTAAGCTAATATTTTTCCTGGATATTTTTCATGAATAGCATTAGCAAATTTTTTAGCTTCCTCTAGGTTAGGTGTGGCTGTTTCACACCAAATTAAATCTGAATAAGGAGCATATGCTAAACCTCTAGAAATAGCCTGATCAATTCCAGCTTTTACATAGTAAAAACCTTCAGGAGATCTTTCACCTGTAAGAAATTGTTTGTCATTTTCGTCATGATCATTAGTTATTAATTTCGCTGCATTTGCATCTGTTCGTGCTAATATAATTAGTGGAACATCAGCTATGTCAGCAGCTAATCTTGCCGCTTTTAGATTTTTGATCATTGTTCCAGTGGGTACTAAAACTTTACCACCCATATGACCACATTTTTTTTCACTTGCTAATTGATCTTCAAAGTGCACACCTGCAGCACCAGCTCTAATAAATTTTTTTGCTAGTTCGAAAACGTTTAATGGACCGCCAAAACCTGCTTCACCATCTGCTATAATTGGTAACATATAATCTACTTTTTTTTCCTCATTCATGTCGCCATCTTTTATTTCCATATGTTGAATTTGGTCTGCCCTAATCAAAGCATTATTCATGGACTCAACTAATTTTGGAGCACTATCATAAGGATATAAAGATTGATCTGGGTACATTTCACCAGCACTATTAGCATCTGCTGCTACCTGCCAACCACTTAGATAAATTGCTTTTAAACCCGCTTTAGCATGTTGAACTGCGTGGTTTCCTGATAAAGAACCAAGTGTATTTACATAAGTTTCTGAATTTAATAAATTCCATAACTTCATTGATTGATGTTTACACATTGAATACTCAATTTTAATTGAGCCTCGTAATCTCTCTACTTCTTCTGGAGTATAGTCTCTTTTAATACCTGCAAATCTTTTTAAGTCATATGAGATGTTTTCTGCGCTCATTAATTTTATCCTGTGCTGTTAAATTAGTTAGTAAGAAATGAATTTAAGTTGAACGAATTTGATCTAATTTGATTCGTTAAGGGTCTTAACTAGATCTTTCATTCCACTTGAACCCCAATCACAATGATCATCTCTCATGTATATGCCTTTGCTATTATGTCTAGCTAGGTCTTCATGTCTTATGATTTGAGCCTCATTTTCAATGTTTTTTAATTTTTCGTCCATATAGGATGTATAATTTACAATATTTACAAAATCCACTAAAATGATGGATTTTCCTTGTAAATCGAGTTAATTTTTTGTAAATTAAAATTTACAAAATTTACAAAAAAATGTTAATTGATAAGAAAATAGGTGAAAATATTAGGGTTTTTAGAAAAAAACTAGGTCTCCAAGCCAATAAATTAGCGGAACAATTAAACATTTCTCCAAGTTATTTAAATTTAATTGAAAGTGGGAAAAGAAATATTGACGCTGAATTACTGCTAAAAATTTGTCAAGAATTACGTATTGAATTAGCTGATCTAAAAAGTGAAAAAGATATTGATACTAAAAATTCTAAAATTGCCATTAGCAAATTTTTTTCAAACAAAAATAATATTAAATCAGATCTTAAAATTGGACCAAAAATTAAAGCTTTCAGAAGACAACTAGGTCTTCAAGCAAATAAATTTGCAGAACAAATAAATATCTCTCCAAGTTATTTAAATTTAATTGAAAGTGGGAAAAGAAAAATTGATGGAGATCTATTAATTAAAATTAGCAAAGAGCTAAGAGTAGAGCTATCCGACCTTACAAGCAAAAGTGATATTAATTTAGAAAATAATATATCTGAACTTTTAGATGACCAATTGTTTGAAGATTTAGATATTCTAGGACCTGAAGTAAAAGATTTAGTTAATACAAATCCAAAAATTGCTCGAGCTTTAATCAAATTAGGTGATAATTTTAAACAAAAAGATCATGAAATAGTAAATAAAGTTGAAAATATATCTGGAAAGATTATCGATAGTAGAAAGACTTCTTTTCCTGGTGAGGTGATCTCTGATTTTCTTCAAGAAAAGAAAAATTATTTTCCTAAGTTAGAGGAGTTCGCTAATTTAATTTTTGAAAAAGTACAAAAAAATAACAGGACAAGATATATTGCTTTATGTGACTTTTTAAAAAAAGAATACTCTATTATCGTAAGAGATATAATTCCTGAAGATGAAAAACCATTTTCTAAAATTTATAATAAGAAAAAGAAAGAACTTTTACTAAGTGATTATAACTCATTAGAAACGAAAAAGCTTCATGCAGCAGCTCAAATAGCACAAGAAGGTGCAATTGACATTATAAATGAATATTTAAAAGAATTTAATTTTCCCTCAAAAGAGTCTCAAAGATTAACCCAAGTCGCTCTTTTAAATTATTGTGGAGCAGCAATACTTATGCCTTATAAATTATTTCATGCAGAATGTAAAAAACTTAAATATGATTTACAACTTTTACAAAATACATTTGCTACTTCATTTGAACAAGTAGCTCATAGAGTAACCTGTTTACAAGATCCAAAATTGCCTGGTATACCGTTTCATATGTTAAGAACAGATATTGCAGGAAATATTTCAAAAAGATTTTCACTTTCTGGTATAGAAATACCTAGGTATGGTGGTGCTTGCCCGAGATGGAATGTATATTCTGCTTTTACAAGACCGGGTGTCATTCAAGCAGCTGTTAGTAAAATGACAAATGGTGAAAAATATGTATGTATTGCAAGAACTGTAGAAAAAGGTGTTGGAAGATACGGTCAATCAAAAAGTATATTATCAATAGGATTAGGATGTGAGGCAAAATACGCAAAAGAATTTGTTTACACGGAAAATTTAGATATTTCAGATAAAAAAACAGAAATTCCAATAGGAGTTTCATGCAGAACATGTGATAGATTAGACTGTTCACAAAGAGCTTTTCCACCTTTACATAAGAAATTTGATGTAGATATTAATACTAGAGGTGTTTCTGTATATGTTAATGATAACGATTAAATTTATTATATGATCAAATTTATAATACCTGCAGTTATTATTTTTCTAATAGTCATTTTTTGGGAAAAAATTAATGAGTTGATATATAAAAAATTTAATATCAGATTAAATTATTTGATTTTAAGCATAGCAATAGTACTTGTTGCCATATTATTTTTACTTATTAAAGATTAGTTTTTAAACTTTATAAAGTTTTATTATAAAATTATTTTTTCTTATTTTTAGTCTCGATACCAAGTTTTTTACTGTGTCTTAGTCTCATTACTACAATTGCTATAGCTATTAAAAGTATTGCAACAGACTCATAAACTAAAGCCGATGGATCCATTTCTTTGCCTTGCAGAATAATAAATCTAGATAGCGCGGTAATTGCAATTAATAATGGTAATGTAATTCTTATTGATTGTTCATCCCAAAAAACTCTTACCATGGCCATAACTTCTAAATAAAGGAACATTAAAAGCAGATCAGCTAAAGTTACAGATTTAGCTGAATACATATTTGCAATCTCAATAAATACAGCAATTATAGTGCTAATAAGAATGATTACTAACAGTCCGAGTTGTAAATTTTTAATTAAATTTTTCATAATTAATTTTTTTTATTAAAAAATGGTAGATTTTTTGTAAAAGGTAACCATTTTTCCTCAGCTGTTTTATCGGGACCATCATACTTTATACTGTATGAATTACTTGAATTTAAAACCTCAATTCCTTTCGAAAACACAAACATGAAAACTATAACAAAAACTATAGACATTATCTTAAAAGGATCAAAATTTTTTGTTTTGAAGACACTACTAGATTTTTCCTCAGCACGATGAAATTGTTTAAATGTCATATATACCGCAAAAATTAACCCGATATGAGCAATATAAGTTCCAGCCCAACCAAATGCGAAAGTAGAATAAGAAAAAACGTATAAACTAAATACAGTTGTCCAAATAAAACTTAAAACCAATAAAATTTGTAATCTGACTGATTTTGGTAAAGATCTTAAATCATTTTTACTGTCGTCAAACAGTATATTTGCGCTTTCAGACATCCAATTTTTAAATTTTTCCATTTACACTATCTTAAACATTTATTGATCAAATTAAATAATCTTTATTACTTAAAAAAACTATCTAGTATGACAAAAATGCATATCTGCGACAAATTTTAAATGATAAATAAGTAAAATGATCAAGATTTTAAATAAAAAATTTAAACCACGCATAAAAGCTCGAATAAGAAAGAATCGACGGGTTCTAAATAAAAACTTAGATAATTTTTTTGAATGGGTAAAAGGAGCTAGATTAATAGAATTAAAAGAATGTAACACAGACGAAGATCCTGTCAGACCAGAATTAAGTAATGAATTCAGAACTGCTTATGGACGTAAAATCTTTGGTGTAAAATATCAGGGTGAAATACACGCTGTTATATGCTTTGCGTATACTAACGAAATACCAACAAGTGTAAATGAACTCGAAAAAATGAGTCACGATGCATATTTGCAAAGCGCATTAAGAGACCAAAATATTGGTAGAATAGCAATTGCATATACTGTTTGGTCCAAAAAGAGGGGTGGTGGAAAATTAATAGTTAAAGAGGTATTTAAAAAAATAAAAAAATCAAATCATTTGAATAGATTAGTGACATTATCCCCATTAACTCAAATGGCTACTAAATTTCATTCTAATAATGGAGCTAAATTATTACAAATAAATGAAAACACACAAAATTTTGAATATACAATAATAAAAAAGTTAAGTTAAATGGTTAAAAAATATAAAGCTATGGTTTTATCTTGTATTGATCCAAGATTCCAACCAAAGGTGTTTTATTATTTAAAAAGAAAAAAACTTACAGGCCAATATAGTTATTTTACAATAGCAGGAGCTGCTATAGGTGTAACGCATACGAAGTTTAAAAAGTGGCAAAAAACATTTATTGAAAATTTATCAACTTCTATCCAATTGCATAAAATAAATAGATTGATTGTTATTAATCATAAAGATTGCGGAGCAGCAAAATCTGTAAATGGTAAAAAAAAATTTGACAAAATTAATGAAAATAAAATACATAGAGTTTCATTTAAAAAAATGAAGAGAATGATAAAAAAAAGTTTCCCAAAATTAAATTGTCAATTTTATTTAATGAATTTAAAGGGTTCTATTAAGAAAATTAATGTTTAAAATTTTAATTTAATATTCTTAATATTAATTTATAATAATTATTTAGTAGCAATGGAAAAAAATCCTTATCATCATTTACCTGATGGAACTTTTAGAAATCCAGAAGGATCTCCAAAACCAGATGAAAATATTAAATGGTCATACAAAATATTTAATAAAGAAAAAAAGAAACTTGATATGACTATTCCGAAATACCATGTTGTTGATAAGAAAAAAGTTTTATCATCTCTTAACAAATTAAAAGATGAGGATTTTATAATGTGGATCGGACATGCTACATTTATTATTAAACTTGGAGATATTACAATTATTACAGATCCTGTTTTTTCTCAAAATGCTGGTCCACTTATATTTGGTCCAAAAAGATTTACTCAACCAGCTATGGATCTGAAAGAAATTCCAAATATTGATTTACTCTTACTTACACATAATCACTACGACCATCAAGATATGTCAACAATTAGAAAATTTCCTTACAAGAGAGCAAAAGTATTAGCTCCACTTAAATTAGGAAAATATTTTAAAAGAAATGGATTTAAGGATATTATAGAAATGGACTGGTACGATGAAATAAAAATTAATGAAAAATTTAAAATTACGTTCTTACCAGCTGTTCATTGGTCCAAGAGAAGCTTAACAGATACAAATAAAACATTGTGGGGAAATTTTTTAATTGAGTATGATGGAAAAAAGATTTTATTTGCTTGTGATACAGGAGTTGGACAAATATATAAATTATTAGGTGAAAAATATGGTCCAATTGATTTAACTTTAATTAATATCGGCGCTTATAATTTTTATCCAATTATGCCTCGTAAAGACAAGTCTGTTTATCACACAAATCCGGAGGAAGCACTTAGTATTGGAAGAGATTTAGGTAGTAAAAAATTACTGGGTATGCACTGGGGAACATTTGTTTTATCACTAGAACCTATAATGGAACCACCTTTTAGATTCAAAAATAACGCTGAAAAATATGGCTATAAAAAAGAGGATGCTATAATTTTTAAAATTGGTCAAATTTCAGCTTTAAAAGAGATAATTAATTAATTGTTTCAATTAATTAAACAATAGGTTCCCTCACTTTTAAATATATCTAAAATGAGTTATTCAATTATAATCTGATTGTTTAATGAAAATTTTATATATTCCTGTTACTAAAAAAATAAGTGAAAAAAATCTTACTAATTTTATTAAATGTTTTTTATATGATATTTATATAATTTTTAAAAATTTCTCATTTAATAAAAAAATAACAAATAGCACTTCTGGTTATATAGATGCAGCCATTCATTCAAATGCTTATGTTTTAGAATTACCTTATAATTACTGTATAATTTTTTCTAGAATCTTAAATTTTTTATTTGATGGTGTTTTTGTTAATTGGAAATTTACAAATTATAGAAAAGATAGAAATGATCATGAGGCTAAACTATTAAAAATATCAAGAAAATTTAAGATTAAAAAAGTTATTATTGATTGTACAGATAGGAGTACAAATATAATTAAAGATGAAATTCTTAATAATTTTGATTTTGTAATAAAGAGAGAAAAAAATAAATCAATTACTAATGAAAAATTTTTCACTACGATTTTACCTTGTATATTAATAAATAATAAAATTTCAAAAAATAAAGAAAACATTGATTGGGAAAAAATTGGTTATTCTAAACCAAATCTTAATCCAAAGTACGATATATTCTTTTCTGGTCAACAAACCTCTGGACACAGAGAGGAATTAATTAAATTTTTGAAAGACAAAAATTATAACTTTTTTGGTAGAGCTGAAAATTCGAAAATTCCTTTTGATCAATATTTAGCAACAATATATGACTCATCAATCAATCTAGCTTTAGAGGGTAAAGGTGAATTTACTTTTAGACATTTAGAAATACTTGCAAACTGTTCATTTATGTTATGTCAAAGTTCAATTAATGATTTAGATTTACCGCTACCATTAATAGACGGTAAACATTTTGTATCATTTAAAAATAAAGATGATCTTCTGGAAAAAATAGATTTTTATTTAAAAAATGAAAAATTAAGAATTGATATCGCTTCTAGAGGCAGAAGAATTTTAGAGGAACATTATTCTCCAAAAAAACATGGAGAATTTTTATTTAGTAAAATTTTTTCTTAATATGAAAAATATAATGAATTAATTATTCAAAGCTTCGTTAAGAATATTTTTTTTTTTTAATATCTCATATAACTTTTTTAAATTATATTTTTTATCGTTATCCTTAATAAGCCTTATTTTTACTATTCCAAATAATTTATAAAAATCATTCCAAAAATAATGAGTAGGATCCTTCTTATAATACTTTGGCGTTTTTAAAAAAATTTCGCTAAATCTTTGAACAATCTTTTTAAAAATATTATTTGTTTTTAAATCTATATTTTTTTTATAAATACTCTTAAGTTTTATTTTATTATTTAACATTAAGTTTGATAAACCTAGTTCATATTTTAGTATTACCTTGTAATGTAAGTTTAAAGGCTTAATTTTTTCCCACCAGTTAAGTATATTCTGATTTTCAAATAAGCATGAAGAAAAGAAAAAAAAATATGATTGAATATGATCTGTTAATTCAAGTGACCTAGATATGCCCCAAAATTCATCTTTTTTTATATCTATTTTATTTATGGATTTCATCATTTTTCTTGGATTAATGTAAAGAATACTAGAATTAGCAAAATAAAATTTTTTGCTATCATTATTATTTTTTGATATTTTTCTAATATATTCCCATCCAATTTTATATGAATAAAAATCATATCCAGTATTTTTTCTTTTAATTACCTTAATTTTTTTGGATATCTTTTTTAATTCCTTAAAATTAATTTTGGTTGATACAAATATTATTTTTGTAAAGTACTTTTCACTTTTGTTTATAAAATTTATGATATCTTTTCTAACAAGACCATTTGAGTGGTAATGTGCAAAAATTAAATATTTTTCATCTTGTCTCATTATTTTCATTCAACTTAAATATTATCATAAAATGCAGTATTTATTTAAATTTGTAAGATTTTTTTAATTGATTTATAAACTATTCACTAAAAATTAATAATGCCAAAATTTATATCATTATATGTAAAGTTTATTGACTTAATCTGTGAGAAGGTTGGTAGGTTTGTTATGTATTGGGTTTTCTTCATGATGTTCCTCTTAATCTTATCTTTTATTACAAGAAATATAATAAATTTTCCATTGATGTGGATTATAGAAATGGCGCAATTCACTATTACTGCCTATTATCTTCTTGGGGGTGGTTATTCAATGCTCACCGATGATCATGTAAGAATGGATTTATTTTATGGCAGGCTTTCAAAAAAGGGTAAAGCAAAAATGGATATTTTCACAAGTATTTTTCTAATTTTTTACCTAATTTTATTATTTGTTGGTTCAATTACAAGTTTGATTTATACAATAGAAACTAAACAAAAACTGTTCACTGCTTGGGCTCCGTATGTATGGCCAATTAAAACTTTAATGTTAATAGGAATTTTGTTGATGTTGCTTCAAGCATTCTCAACTTTATTTAAAGATATTGCTAAAGTTAAAGAGAGGTCTTTGTAATTATGCTAGCACAATATTTAAGTTATGAATTTATTGCATTATTCATGTTCATAACAATGTTAGTAATGATGTTTACTGGACAAAGAGTCTTTGGCGCTATCGGTTTTGTTGCTGCAGCTTCAGCACTATTAATTTGGGGTGAGGGTTCAATGGAAATGCCTTACACAGCTACATGGAAACTATTCAAATGGTATCCAATGTTAACTTTACCTTTGTTTATTTATATGGGCTTCATGATATCAGAATCTGGAATTGCTAATGATCTCTATAAAATGTTTCATGTGTTATTTGGAGGTTTGAGAGGGGGATTGGCAATAGGAACAATGTTTATGATGGTAGCTATTTCAGCAATGAATGGTCTTAGCGTTGCTGGTATGGCGATAGGAGCAACTATAGCTTTACCAGAAATGCTAAAAAGAAATTATGATAAAAGAATGATTACAGGAGTTGTACAAGCCGGAAGCTCGCTTGGGATTTTAATTCCACCAAGTGTTGTCATGGTTTTATATGGTATGATTGCTCGTCAACCTGTAAGCAAACTTTGGATGGCAGGAATTCTTCCAGGTTTGTTAATGGCCTCATTATTTTTGATTTATATTTATGTAAGATGTAAATTACAACCAGAGCTTGGCCCACCCTTAAAAAAAGAAGAGAGGGAAGTAAGTACTCTAGAAAAAATAAGATTACTTAAAGCTGGAATAATCCCTTTTTTGATTTTTTTCTTTATGACAGGGTTATTTTTAATGGGAATAGCAAGTTTGGTTGAGTGTTCAGCTGTAGGTGCATTTTTAGCAACTTTGGCAGCAATTTATAAAAGAAGATTTAATAAACAAGTTTTAGAAAATACACTTAAAAAGACTTTAGGAGTTTCATGTATGTTTATGTGGATTATTTTAGCAGCTTTGACTTTTGGAGCTGTATTTGATGGTTTAGGTGCTGGACGTGCTATTGAAACATTGTTTATTGAAAGATGGAATTTGACACCATGGGGTGTACTAATAATGATGCAGCTATCGTATATTTTAATGGGAATGTTTTTAGATGATACGGCCATGTTAGTAATCGTTGCACCATTATATGTTCCCTTGATTATTTCATTAGGTTTTGATCCAATCTGGTATGGTGTCTTATATACTATCACCTGTCAAATAGCTTACATGACCCCTCCATTTGGTTATAATTTATTTCTAATGAGAGCAATGGCTCCGAAAGAAATTACTCTTCAAGATATTTATAGATCTATTCTTCCATTTGTTTTTATTATGGTAATAGGTTTAGCAATAGTTATGGCTTTTCCAGAAATTGCAACTTATCTGCCAGAAAAATATTTATCCCGTTAATTCAACTTAAGGTTTAATTTATTTTTAAATTCTATTCATTTTTCTTATATTATTAAGTTTATTAAGATTTTAATTTATAATACTATTTTTGATATTTATTAAACGAGAGGAGACCAAGTGAAAAAAGATAAGAAAAT
>TARA_B100001057_G_scaffold111671_1_pt1 | contig 16626 bp, 15 predicted proteins | sample TARA_B100001057 | Tara Oceans TARA_B100001057 (sample SAMEA2621839) | marine metagenome | biome: marine biome (ENVO:00000447); feature: surface water layer (ENVO:00002042); material: "saline water (ENVO:00002010), including plankton (ENVO:xxxxxxxx)" | depth 5 m
ACTTTTTTCCTTTCGACTTTTCTTGAGTCTCTTGTTAAAAAACCTTCCTTCTTCAATATTGGCTTAAGAGTCTCGTCATACTCAACCAAAGCCCTTGCAATTCCTAACCTTATCGCTCCAGCTTGTCCGAAACTACCACCTCCCGTAACAGTAGCTTTTATGTCGACACCTGCTGATAGTTCCGTTGACACTAAGGGTTGCTTCACAACCATCTGCGCTACTTCTCTACCGAAATAAGCTTCCAGTTTCTTTTTATTTACTGTTATTTCACCTGTACCTTTCTGTAAAAATACTCTGGCAGTTGATGTTTTCCTTCTTCCTACTGTAATGATTTGTTCCAATGTTTCTTTCCTATAAATCTATGGTTAATGGTTTCTGTGCAGAGTGAGGGTGTTTGTCATCATCATACACTTTGAGCTTCGTAAGCATTTGCTTTCCAAGCTTGTTTTTTGGCAACATTCCTTTAACTGCGCTCTTTAAAGCATCACTAGCTGAATTTTCCATTACTTCTCTCAGAGGCTTAGACTTTATTCCGCCGGGGTAGCCAGAGTGTCTATAATAAATTTTTTGATCTAATTTCTTTCCGGTAACATTTATTTCTTTGGCATTAACTACTACAACATAGTCACCCATATCGGCATTTGGAGTATATTCAGGCTTATTTTTACCTGAAAGCATAGAAGCCACTTTGGCAGCAAATCTGCCTAAAGTCTGGCCTTTTGCATCAAGCAATATCCAGGAATCGGCAATATCAGTTCTTTTATAACTTTCTGTTCTCATAAAGGTTTTCGGTTGAATTTATACGCAGGCGCGTGCATTTTAAAGTGTTGAACCTTCTTATTCAACTAGAACTTAATAAATTTATGCTGTCTAAGTACTTTCATAAGATAAATAAATTGAATATATTGAATAAAAAGAAATGAAAGACTTAAACTCAATCATGAAATATGGCCTTTATGCTCTCATGGGAAGCTTTTTAGGATTTCTAATCTCCTTTTTCCTTTTGGAAGACGAGTTTATAAACGAAGGGAATAAACTGGCTTCCCTAAATACTTCTTATAATTTGGCGGTGGAAAAAGCATCTCCCGCAGTAGTAAATATTTTTAGTGAGCAGATCATTAGAAATCAACCATCTAGTAATCTAAAAAGATCAAATTCAATTTTCGGTGAGAGAAGAAGCGTTAAAACCAGTCTAGGTTCAGGAGTTATACTAAGCCAAGAGGGTTATATCCTAACCAATCAGCATGTAATAGGAGATCGGACTCTTAAGGTAACTATAGAGCTATCAAATGGTAATAAATATCTTGCTCAACTCATAGGTATTGATAAAGGAACAGATCTAGCCGTCTTAAAAATTCAAGATGAGGATTTTATTTTCCCATCAATTGAGATTGAAGATTCTGATAAAGTGAAAATCGGGGATATAGTTTTGGCTATCGGAAATCCTTATGGGTTAGGCCAATCAGTTAGCATGGGGATAGTAAGTGCCACAGGAAGAGAATTCGATAACCCCTATTCAAACTATATTCAAACAGATGCTTCAATAAATAGGGGTAATTCTGGAGGAGCTTTAATAGATGCAAAAGGCAGGTTAGTAGGAATTAATACTTTGATTAGATCTTCTAGTGGTGGTTCTGAGGGTATTGGCTTGGCTATTCCTTCAGCAAATGCACTTCAGATAGTAAGTGACTTAATTCAATATGGTGAAGTTAGACGTGGCTGGTTAGGTTTTAGCATAGATAAGCTTAGTCTGAGAAGAAGTGGCAAGTTAGTAATATCTGAGATTGCGGAAAATGGGCCGGCATTTAAAGCGGGATTCCTTAAAAATGATGTACTAAGCGATATAAACTCAGACAAGCCATCTTATGAAAATCTATACAAAACTTTCGCAAGGTCAAAGCCTAATGAACGAATTCCATTTAAGGTAATTAGAGACTCAAGAGAAGTTGAATTGATTATAATTACAGGAGAAGCAGACTAATCCTTCAGTCTCTTTTCAGCAGAAATTGCATGGGCTGTTAGGCCTTCAGAATGAGCAATCCTCGAGGTGTGTTCTATGTAATCTTTCAATTCTTTTTTATTATTTTTATCTAGCGAGATAAAACTGTAACTAACCAAAAAGTCTTCAACTGATAAAGGCGAACTAAATCTAGAAGAAGAATTAGTTGGTAAAATGTGACTCGGTCCTAGAACATAATCTGACAGAGAATTAGCAGAGGCTTTCCCTTTTAAAATTAGACCTGCAATCAATTTATCTTCGTCTCCATAATCTTCGTGATCAAAAGCTATATGCAAATGCTCTGGTGCTATGGAATTTATTATTTTTTTTGCTTGCGAGATTTTTTTAATCTTAAAAAACATACCATTAGATTCAATGGAATCTTTTATCAAAGCGCTTCTATCTAAATACTTTATTTCCTCATTTATAATTTTTTTTACAGACTTAATTACATTTTCACAATTAGAGACCAATACTGAGGAAGCATCAGAGTCGTGTTCTGATTGAGCCATTAGATCCCAAGCAATTGTTTCAGGATCAGAGGTTTCATCAGCAAGAACAACTATTTCTGATGGACCGGCTATAGAGTCTATACCTACTTCTCCAAACAGCTGTTTTTTGGCTTCGGCAACAAAAACATTACCTGGACCTATTATCTTATCGACCTTACAGACTTTTTCGGTACCAATTGCTAATGCAGCAATTGCATGGGCACCTCCGATCTTATAGATTCTTTTTATACCAGCTATCTTGGCAGCTGCTATTGTCGCAGGGCTCAAATTTCCGTTTTGAGCAGGGGTAGCGATAGATATATCATCAACTCCACAAGCTATAGCTGGAGAAGAACCCATGAGAACAGTTGAAGGATAGGAAGCTTTGCCTCCGGGGATATACATTCCTAGAGAATCTATTACCCTAAACTTTCTGGAAATACGGTTATTGGTGTTTTTTAAATTTAAAGACTTGAAACATTCAGTTTGATAGTTGAGTGTCCTATCAAAAGCATACTCTAGGGACTGCATTAATTCCTTATCAAACCCCTTTAAAGCTTGATCGATTTCTTTTTTTGAAACTAGAAATTCTTCGCCATTAAATCCATCGAATTTCTGCGCATATTCTTTGAGAGCATCATCCCCTCTTTCTCTAACATTCATTATAATTTCAGAAACAGAGAAACTTACATCGTTAGTCGAAAGGTTCCTTTTGTCTAAGAAATTTTTGAAATTCTTATCGAAAGAATTTTCTTCTATGTTCAGCTCATTGAAGAAGATCATGATATTTCTTTGATAATTTCATTTATAGAACTTGATCTAGTCTTTATTGAAGCTTTATTAGCTATCAATCTTGTTGATATATCAGCGATTATTTTTATCTCATCAAGTCCATTTTCTTCAAGTGTCTTTCCTGTATCAACCAGATCAATAATTGCATCTGATAAACCTAATGTTGGAGCGATTTCTTGAGCCCCATTTAAATAGATTATTTCAGCTTGAATACCTATTGAGTTCATAAATTTTATCGAGCTTTTTGGATATTTCGTAGCGATCCGCAACTTTCCAGAACCTTCTAACACATTTGAGGAGCCAGCCAAAGATAACCTGCATTTGCCGAGTTCAAGATCTAATAATTCTACGAATTCTTCCTCTTCTTTTTCCAAAAGTATGTCCTTTCCAACTATACCTAGATCCGCAGCTCCTGATGTTATGTAAGTAGGGATATCCCAGCCTCTGATGATAAGTATTTTTACATTTGGATTTTTTGTATCCAATAGCATCTTTCTTGACTTTTTTGGATCATCTTTCATGGCAAATAAAGAATCTTGGAGCAGAGGCATGAAATCTTCATACACCCTACCTTTAGGTATAGCTAATATCAAAGGTTTAGTTTCATTCATTTTTTTTAAGAGATTCTTTCTATATCTGCACCAAGCATTTTAAGTTTCTCTTCAATTCTCTCGTAACCTCTATCAATATGATAGATTCTGTCAATAGTTGTATTTCCCTCTGCAACTAATCCAGCCAAAACTAAACTAGCTGATGCTCTTAAATCTGTTGCCATCACAGGTGCACCTTTTAGGCTATCTATACCTTCTATTACAGCTGTATTTCCTTTAAGAGTAATATTTCCTCCCATTCTTGCTATCTCTTGGACATGCATGAATCTATTCTCAAATACTGTCTCAGTGACTGTTGAATTTCCTTGAGCAATTGCATTTAGAGAAACAAATTGTGCCTGCATGTCGGTTGGAAAAGATGGATAAGGACCTGTTGTTAAACTTGTTGCCTTAGGTTTTTGTTTATTCATGGATATTTCCACCCAGTCCTCTCCTGTTTCAATCTTCGCTCCAGAAAGTTCAAGTTTAGAAATTACAGAGGTAAGGTATTGAGGTTTTGCTGATTTGATCTTGACATGTCCACCCGTCATAGCTACCGCTGTAAGGTAAGTCCCGACTTCAACTCTATCAGGCATAACGCTGAAATCTGAACCCTTAAGCTCCTCCACTCCTTCTATGGTAATTATGTCAGTACCCGCGCCTTCAATGATTGCCCCCATCTTTATTAGGCAATTAGACAAATCCACTACTTCAGGTTCTTTAGCGGCATTCTCAATAACTGTCTTACCTTCAGCCAAGCACGCGGCCATAACTACATTTTCGGTTGCAGTAACGCTTACGGGATCAAAAACTATTTTTGCACCTCGCAACCTTCCGTTAACTTTTGCTTCTATATTTCCGTCTTGTATTTCTACTTCCGCTCCAAGTTTTCGCATTGCATCAATGTGAAGGTTTACAGGGCGACTACCAATGGCACAACCACCCGGTAAAGCAACTGTAGCTTGTTGGAATTTTGCGAGCATTGGTCCAAGAACAAGTATTGATGCTCTCATTGTTTTTACTAACTCATATCTTGCATTAAGATTCTTGATAGTTGATGTATCTACTTGAACATCCATCTCGTCATTCAGCATAACCTCGACACCCATCGATCCTAAAAGCTCAAGCATTGTTGTAACATCATTTAAATGAGGCAAATTACTAACTTTCATAGGGGAATCAGCAAGTAAAGAGGAGGCTAGGATGGGCAATGCGGAATTTTTAGCCCCTGAGGCGTAGATTTCTCCATTCAAAGGAGAGCCTCCTTTTATCAATAACTTATCCATTTAAAATGAAGTAACCCATTTTTTAATAACTAGATTGATATCTTCGTTATTCTTTTCCATAAGTGAATAGAATTGGTTCCTGAAGATCTTTCCCAGATTCATTCCATTTATCTCAATATTGATGATCTTCCATTTACCCTCTTTATCTAGATACATGCTGTATCTACCAGAATATGTGTCTGTTGAAGTAACAATCTCTATATTTACTCGGGCTTTATTTGATGTCTTAGAGGTTTTATCAGAGGGAATGACATTTATCCTTTCATCCTTAAACTCGACAAGAGTACTGGAATAGGTATCAAGCAGACTGTCTTCGAATGCTTTTGAAAATTCGTCCAATTGCAAGGTTGTAGCTATTTTGGAGTATTTACCCATGACATTTCTAGAAATTCTTTTGAAATCGACAATCGGAGAAAATGCATCACTTATTTCTTGCTTAAAAAGGTCCGGGCTTTCTAAAAATAATTCATTTTTCGTTTGAATAATCTCAATAATATTATTGTGAGTTCTTTCTGCATATTCATGGGCTGACATTTGAGCAAAAAGAGATTGAGCGCAAAGCATGCCCAAACTGACTATAAGAATTTTTTTTATAGAAACAATATTCACTAGACAAATATGATTTGATTGGTTTTAGGACTATTATAACATCTGAAACTAGTCTTTCTTAAGACTACAGATATTTATTATGATCATTGCAGTTCTTACAATAGGCCTCGGAATAGCTCTAATTTGGGTAAGTGCCGAAAAATTAGAAAAATACTCCGTACTCACTGCTAGAAAATTTGGATTTTCTCCCTTTTTTATAGGCTCAACTGTCATAGCATTTGGAACATCTGCACCAGAGATGCTAACTACTTTGTTTGTGTCTCTGGAAAATAAAGGCTCTATGGTAATCGGAAATGTAATTGGTTCGAATGTTGCCAATTTGTCTCTTGTTTTTGGCTCTATGCTCTTAGTAGTTTCTTTAAAAAAGCTTCAGATAAGGCAAGATCCAAGTATCAAGAAAAATCTAATGATATTAGTTATATCAAGCGTCCTTGTATGGATTGTGATTGCGATTAATCCCTTCAATATTCTCTCTTCAGCCATACTCCTGACTTCTCTTTCTTTGGTGATCCTCTATTGGTTTAGAAACGGTGTAAACGATGCAGAAGAAGAAAAATCTTTAGGTGAAAAAGGAGTGTCCATAAAACTAATTATATCTTTAGTGTTTCTTGTTTTCGCCGCATGGTTGATAACATTTGGAGCAAATCAAATTCTGGATGAATTTAATTTAGGGCAACTCTTCATTGGTTATACAGTCTTGGCTATAGGCACTAGCTTGCCTGAAATAGCTGCATCTGTATCTTTGGCTTTAAAAGGAAGATACGAAACAGTATCAGGTACCCTTATTGGTTCGAATATATTTAATGGATTATGCGTTTTGGCAATACCTGGTCTATTTATGAGACCAGAAATGTCTTTAAACTGGTCTTATAGCGAGTGGGCGCCTCTCTTATTAATCCTATTCTTAATTACTTTTGCCTTCGCTTCTTTCATATTTTCCGTTACAAAAAAAGAAAGGAATGCCAGCTTACTATTAAGCTTGTTATTCTTAAGCACATACTTTGTTTCACTTTATTTTGCTTATTAGATAAATTTATATATATGAAAAATTTTAATCACCTCAAATCTGGAAAAAGAACTATAAAAATTGAGTCTAAGGGTCTTGATAATCTTGCTAAAACTTTATCAACTGACTTTAATGAAGTCTGCGAGAAACTTCTTTCGACTAAAGGAAAAATAATCACACTCGGTATAGGTAAATCAGGACACATAGCAAAAAAAATATCTGCAACCTTATCGAGCACTGGCTCGCCCTCAAGTTTTATAAATGCAGCTGAAGCGCTGCATGGTGATATTGGAGGTATAAGAAAAAAGGATAAGGTGATTATTTTTTCCCATTCAGGACAAAGTGAAGAGATTATAAGCCTCATTCCATTTCTAAAATCTCTCGGTTGCGAATTTTTTTCTATTACTGGATCTAAAGATTCTTTCATTGCTAAAAACTCTACAATTAATTTAGATACGGGCATCTCCGAAGAAGCTTGTCCCTTGGATCTAGCTCCTACTACTAGTACAACTGCCTCACTAGCTCTGGGAGATGCGATTGCAGTAGCTCTGCTGGAAGCAAAAAATTTTAAAAGTGATGATTTTGCAAAATCTCATCCCGGAGGGAAGCTTGGTAAAAGATTGGTAATGTCGGTTGAGGATTTAATGTCCAAAGGAAAAGACTTACCCATTGTCTCTCAAAAAATGACCTTGTCAGATGTGCTTATTGAAATTAGCACTAAAGGCCTTGGTGTTGCTTTAGTAATAGAAAAAAATAAATTAGTTGGAATTTTTACGGATGGAGATCTTCGAAGGACACTCACTAAAGCGAAAGACCCTTTAAACAAGAGCATAGAAAAATTCATGACCAAAAAAACGAAGACTATTCGAAATGATAGACTTGCAATAGAAGCTCTTGAAATTATGCAGAATAACAAGATTTACTCTCTGGCTGTTCTCGATGCAAAGCATAATCCCATAGGTATAATTCGAATGCATGATTTAATTGAGGCTGGACTGGTTTAATCTGGTAATGTTTAGAATACCTCTTATTATTTTAGCTTTCTCATTTTTAACAAGCCTGAATGCATATGAAGTGAGTAAGGACTTTGAAGCGTATGCTTTAGTGACTGGTATTTCAATCAATCTAAACACTACGAAAAAAAATCTCAATATAAATGGCACTTATGCAAGTTTGCTTAATAAATCAGAGTACCTAGTTCGAGATCCGAAAATAAAAATAAGTTCAGAAAACAACTCTTCCTTCATAGAAGCACAGAAAGCTTTATTCAATAAAGATTCCAAAAGAGTTGATTTCAGAAATTCCGTAAATCTCTACACCTCGAATGAGCAGGAGATTGTAATTTCTGCGAATAAAATTTCATTCGATCTGCAAAATGAGAAACTAGTCACTCAAAGTCCTGTAAATGTATCTTTAAGCAACATGAAAGTGAAAGCTCTTGGATTGGTGATAACTCAAGACGAAAGGCTCACCGAAGCGGCTTTCAACAAGGGAGAAATATCAATAGATGAAGAAGGGATTTTGAAAACAGGCTTCGCAAATAAGATTATTCTATTACCAGAACAAAATGAATTAGTAATGGAGGGAGAAGCTTATTTAAATCAAGGTGATTTTTCTATCAGAGCAGATACGATCCATTATGATCTTAAAGAAAACAAGATTATAAAGTCTCTTAACTCTAAAATACGGACTGAAATATGAATCTATCTGCGGACAATATAAGTAAATCTTATGATGATAAGGTAGCCGTTGATGATATCTCTTTTGATATTAGTAGTGGAGAAACCATTGGAATATTAGGACCTAATGGGGCGGGTAAAACAACTCTCTTTTACATCTTAGCAGGGCTTGTTAGAAGTGACTTTGGTAGTGTCTTTTTATCGGGAGAAGATTTAAGTAATAAATCAATATCTGAAAGAACTGTCTTGGGCCTGTCATATCTCCCTCAAGAGTCTTCAGTGTTTAAAGGCTTAACTGTTGAGCAAAATATATACGCAGCCTTAGAGCAGAGAAAAGATCTTAATAAGAATGAAAAGCAGAAACAACTTTATGAATTGCTTGAAGAGTTCAACCTACATAATTTTTCGAAAACCCTAGGTATAAAACTATCAGGTGGAGAAAGAAGAAGAACTGAAATAGCTAGATCTCTAGCTTCAAATCCTAAATTTATTCTTCTTGATGAACCTTTTGCTGGTATTGATCCCATAGCAGTTTCAGACCTAAAAAATACTATTAACATTTTGAATGATAAAGATATTGGAGTATTGATTAGCGACCATAATGTAAGAGATACAATGAATATATGTTCTAAGGTATTAGTTGTGAGCCAAGGAAAAATTATCGCAAATGGTAGACCTTCAGATATTGCTGAAGATGATCTCGTTAAAGAAGTTTACCTGGGGCAAGACTTCTCTGCTGAATAGTGAAACAACGCCTTCGCCAGAAACAGAAGCTCTCTGTCAATTTAACATCCTCTTTAGGAAATCAAATTAAGTTGCTCTCCTTGAGTGGGTTTGAAGTTAGTAAAAAACTAAATGCACTGATAAATGATTATTTTGATGAAGATGATAAAAAAGTATCCTACTTCAGAGAACAATACCTGCTTGATAAATATAGGAATTTACTCAACCAAGGACGAGATCTTATGCACCAGTCGAGTGAAGTCTCTGAATCTGATATCCGACAAAAACTTCTTGGACAGCTTGAAATTAATGCTTCAAATAATATCCAAATTTTAGTGGGTGAATATCTCATAGATTCTGTTGAAAGTAATGGCAGGTTGGATCCTGAAATAGACTTCGAAGACATTAAGAAAATGGTATTAGAAGATTTCGGAGAAAAGATTACAAACGAAATTATTGAAAATACTCTCTACATGATTCAAAACTTTGAACCGCCAGGATGTGCTTACAGAGATATTGCCGAGTCTCTATATATACAAATAGAAAATTTAGAATTGTCTGTAAAAGAAAAAACTACACTTAAAGTGTATGTAGAGAGTATTCTTGATGAAAGATTGGAAATTGATGAACTTTCATCAGTTGAAAATGATAATCTCAGTAAACTTTCTATTAATCCAGCAGCAAGCTTTGGGGAGACCAATGAGATATATATAAGACCAGATGTGTTGGCTATTCCTAATCAAGGTGAATGGCTTGTGTCACTTAATGATGATTTCATGTCTAAGGAGCTTGTAAATATGATTCGAGCAAAAATTGATTCTAATAACGATGACAATGACTATGATTCGAGATCTTTCCTGAAAGGACTCGAGAGGAGGCAACAAACTCTCTTAGTCGTTTCAGAATTTCTCATAGAGATACAAAAAGAATATTTGCTTGGAATTGCCGGAAAAAGGGCAATTTCAAGTAAAGAAATTGCTTCAAAGTTAAATCTTAGTGAATCGACCATTTCAAGGATTGTTAGGAATAAATATTTACAGTTACCTGATAGACTAATTCTTCTTAAGGATTTAATTGAGAGAAGAATTAATAAACACAAAGACGGTGCGGATGTCACTGCTAATGATTTGAAACTTCTAATAGAAGAACTTATAAAGTCTGAGGATGAATCAAATCCTCTAAGTGACGAATATCTGAAGCATGAGTTAAAAAAGAAATTCAAAGTAAACCTTGCTAGGAGAACGATTGCTAAATATAGATTAGATTTACGCATCCCACCTTCTAATAAAAGGCTTAAGGATTTATCTAATTAGGTGATTCTTCAAACCAACCATTGAAATTTGTCTTAGGTTCTTTCAAAGTGCCTTTAATAGACCAAGATCCAGAACTTATTTGATCTAAGTTCCTTTCAAAAGCCTTTCCTGCAATGTAAACAATGCCTGCGGTTACAGGACCGCCAAGTAAAAATGCATAAGCCGGGAGGTATTCTCTAAGCGGAAGAGTCATCACAACATCTAAATCAAGATTATCAAGATTTCCTTTTTTGTCTTTAACTATCTCCCCTTTCCATTTAAATTCACTTGATCCACTTTTAAATACCAGAGGAGATTTTATCTGGATAGAATTACTCGATACTGTCAAAACTCCATCAACAGAATCAGCACTAAATCCCGATTTATAAAGTTTTCGGAAATCTAGATTGGTAACTTTTTCAAAGGAATCGGTTACATTAAATATATTCACTAATCTAAGAATATTATTTTGGGCTTGAAGATCTTCCCTATCTTTAATCAAAAGGCCATCTATATTTAGATTAATGTCACCTTCGAATGTTGTGTAAGAAAATTTCCAAGGAAGTGCGCTCCAAGATATATCTGTTTCTAAGGAGATAGTATCCATCTCAAAATTAGGTTCGATACCTATCTGTCTGAATCCTTTTTCCGGTGATCCTGAATAAATTTCGGATTTCAAATTAGTTTTCCATCCCAAACCACGTTTCGTTATGGAAAGCCTTGAAATATTGTCTGAATTCTTAGCTAAACCCCATTTTCCATAAGTACCAATTATATTATCGAGAATAAAAGAAGAATCTGAAGATAAGTAATCGAATGCCCATTTTCCATATTCATTATTATTTAAAATGAGTGAATCTGTTTGGAATTTAAAATCGGTTTTAAGGCTGTTATAAAGATTCGAAAAAAACTGGCCAGAATCTGTTTCGCTGTAATTCAAGTTTATATAATCAAGTTCAGCAGAGATTTGATTCTCGTAATTTCTAGGAAAGAAAAATTTACCGGATATATTTCTATTTTTAACCTTTATGCCCAAAAGGTCGCCTGAATTCGAAGAGATTATGGTTGTTTTAGGAAAAACAAAATCTGATATAAGTATTTCATCAACTACCAGTTTTTTAATGTCTAATTCAGGAAATACCATTCCAGATGAACTACCTGCCAAAGAAAATAATGAGAGATCTAGGCTTTTGATTTTACCTATTACCGAAATCTTTTCCTGTTCAAGTGATATCGACTGTTTTGCCTTTCCAAAAATAATGAAACCTTCAGGCGATTCCTGAGGAAAATTAAATTTTCCTCTGATCAACTCACCGTACTTGAATTCTAGTCTCGAAGACGTCTCATTAAAGAATGGAAAAAAAGTAAGTAGGAATTCTTTTGATTCATCCTTTCCTTTGTTGAAGGGTAAAGGAAGATCAATGGTAGTTCCTGAAAGATTTGTTTTTAACTGCAAATAAGGTTTCTTGATTTTTGATCCTCTTATTAAAGAAGGGACGGCAATCTCCATTAGAGTTTTTGATGACCCTAAAAATTTTGAACTTAAACCATTAGGTAATAAATTTTTGAAAGGAATTACATCTTCAGTATTTAAAACGGAGAAGTTGCCGGAAGATTTTTCTTTATCAAATTCAAATAAGAGAGGCGTAGAGTTAACTTTTAGGGAAATGAACCCTTCATCTAGACCATTTTCGCTATCGTATGTCAGTGAAGAAAATATATTATCTAAATAATAACCTTGTTTAGTAAGCTTTAATGCACCCTCTTCTAAATTACCATTAAACTCTAGGAATGCTTCCTCATCTAAGAGGGAGATTTCTTTTTTCAGAGGAGAAATAAATTTGAAACTGCTCTCATGATATCCAGAGCTTTCAACATCGCCAAAAGAATTGCTTAATGTTTTAAGTATAGTGGAGAAAGGACCTTCAGATTTACCATTTATATTCATGTAGTAAATGGCATCTTTTTTGTATGTTTGAAAATCTCCGTGAACTCTTGAACCTAAAAAATTGCCTTCAGTAAACGTTCCTATCAGAGAAAAATCGTTAACTGAGAAAGATGAATCAATGTTTGCAACTTTGTATCCATTAATATCTATGGAAGTATCTTTTCCCTCAGCTATCATGCTAAAAGATCCGGAATTATCTTTATAAATTCCATCTATTGGGCCCCTATAAATTAAATTCACATTCTCTAAAGTTGCTGAATCTATTAATCTATCAATAGTTGCTCTTGTACTTCTCAAATAAGCTGTGTTCGGAAATAAACTTAAAGCGGATTTATCATCCAAGTCTCTACTAGTCATACGAATACTTATATCACCCGCACCACTGGTGGGTATTGGATTGAAAGAAAGCAATCCTTCTAGTTGTTTATTGCTAAAGTAAGTCGAAAAGTTTGAAGGGATGATTTGAAAAGAATTTTCGAAAAATTCAAAATCTAACTTTGAGTTGAAGTTGTTGAATCTTAAATCCTTTTCTAGTGAATTAGGAGAAGAAATTTCCAAAACAGGTGAACTAACCTTTATATATCCAGCATCCTGAAAAATTTGAATTCTTCCATCAATACCTTCGATGATTGTATCGTTTCGTTCTAAAGAGATGCCTTCTAGATTAGCTTCTAAAGCTTGTTTCTTATCATCCAAATTGATGACCATGTTTTTAACTATGCCTTTAAGCTTAAACGAGCTATTCAAATTTCCGAGTATTTTTTCTACGACCGCATCCTGAGAGAAGTTTATCTCAGGAAAAATAAGAGTTTTTTGTGTGTCAGAAAGTTGAATGAAGAAATCTGGAAAATCATATTGATTAAGCAGTGAACTAAATTGAACAACAGGTTCATCTAAATCCCTCAGCTGGAAACTCGACGACAAGGAGCTAAACCCATAAAAATCTTTATTTAATTTTAAATCTAAATTTCCCAGCAGGTTTAAGGGCTTATCATCATAGAAAGTAAACTTTATGTTGGTTGTAAGATCTAAATCAAAATTGCAAAACTTACAAAAACCCTCAATAAGCTCTTTTTCAACTATAAACCTCGGAGTTGATAATGAACCAACGAGTAATGATCCCTCTGAATTCTGACTCGAAATAATATTAATTCCGAGAGAATTTTCATTCTTGTCTTTGAGATTAACTTCTATGTATGGTCCATCCTTTGTGATAAGACTTTTCAAGTTTAGTCTCAATAAGTTTTGATTTGTTTGAGAAATGATTTTGAGATTTTCAATTTGCAAAATTTCTATATCTCTCAACACATTCATTATGTTTGTGGAAGGATTAGTTTTTTCTAAATTTGTTTTATTTTTAATGATTACCTCTTTCACTCTCAGCTCAGAAACAGGATTACCTTTGAGTATATTTAAAAGAGAAAGCTCAATATAAATATCATCTGCTAGAACTTCATTCAGTTCGTTTTTAATATGAATCTCATCAAAGATCACTGACGGTTTTAATGGGTGCCAGTAAGACTCGGTTAACTCAAGAGAAACATCATGATCAAGGTAATTCTGAAGAATCAAGTCATAAAATGACTTCTGAGTTAAGCTTAAAGAAAGTAAAAGTAGAAAGAAAATAGCTAAAGCTAAAGAATAAAATATTGAAGTTAAAAGTTTTTTCACTGCAAAGTTATATTTTAATTTTTCTTCTCCTTAATTCCCTCAGAAGAAAGAAAATTGGTGTCCAAAATAAAGACGACACCATGGAAAAGATTAAAGCATTGATTATGAAAAAACCATCCGAGACATTTATTCCATCTGAGACATTAAAATAATCAAATGCAAACGCCATTTTAAATATAAAGAAAAGTACAAAGAGAATAAGGGATTGTTGGGGCAAAGGTGAAACCCTGAACTGATAGAAAAATCGCTGACATATATATGTGATCAGTACAAAAAGTGCTGCATGTAGTCCAAAAACTGTCCCGCTGAGTAGATCCATAACCAGGCCAAAAAAAAGAGCTTCGAAGATGCCTACTTTGTCAGGTAAAGCCATATTCCAATATATCAAGACAAGCAACAACAGTAATGGTTTCCATTGCAATATATATTCAGGAAAGAAATATGTATCCATTAACAAAGCAAGAAATAATGATAGGTATATCCAAAACTGATTTTTTGAAGAATTATTCATCTTTTTGTATGAGAAAATAATCGCTATTAACTGGATTAGAAGAAAATGAAACTTCAATTTTCAGGAATTCACTATCTGCTGAATCACTTATAGACACGATCTCTCCAACTTTGAGGCCTTCAGGAAATATCTCTCCAAGCCCAGAAGTAAATATATCCTCTCCCTCATAATATTTTGCGGTCTTTTTTATGTAATTGAGTTCTCCCATCCTGTCGAGACCTTTTCCTTGTAGAGTTGCATGCAATGAAGAGTCTCCGGATATTATTGGAATGGAAGATCTGATATCTTGAACTAACATCACCTCGGCAGATGATATTCCTATATTTTTTACTCTTCCCACAAGTCCTTCTTCGGAAAGGACGGCATTATTTGATCTAATTTCATCTGTTTTTGAAATATCTATCACCAAAAGTGGTTGGTATACGTTTGAAGACAAGTAACTTTTTTTTGAAATTATTAATCTTTCTTTATTTACCGAAGTAGCTGACCAAAGCTTGTTGAGCCTATTTACATCTAAGGAGAGTTTCTGAATATATTGATTGGCGGTTTTAAGTTTCAGGTTTTCTTTTCTTAGCTTTTGAATTTCTTCATCTAAAGAATATCTATTAGAAAAGAAGGTAGATGAATATTCTAAAATATCAGATGGTATGCCCATAATAAATATTATCGGCCTAATTATCTCCTTGCTATAAGACCTCATAAAGGATGATGTGTCGTATTTGATATCAGAGATAATCAAACATATACAAAAAATAATAGCGTAGATTACTCTTGAGGGCTTCATAGCAGGAATAGCAAAAATAGCTTCGCTACTAATATTTGAGACCTTATGTTCCCTTTTGAGCATATTTAAATGTTACTCGGAGAAAATTAAGAAAGCTATCTTTCAGTTTTACTCTGTTGATAGGAGGTCAATGTCGTATTTATCCATTATTTCTAATGCGCTTCCGCCACCTTTTGCAACACAAGTTAATGGATCTTCAGCGACTATTACAGGAAGACCAGTTTGACTTGAAATCAAAACATCCAAATCTCTTAACATAGCCCCTCCACCTGTCAGAACAATTCCTCTTTCGCTTATATCAGCGCTCAGCTCAGGAGGAGATGCTTCAAGGGCAGTTCTTATTGCTTGGATGATAGAAGATAATGGCTCCAACATAGCATCGTAAGCTTGTTTACTATTCATGGTGAAAGTTATGGGTATTCCTTCTGCTAGGTTTCTTCCTCTTACTTCCATTTCTATAACTTCTGAATCAGGTGAAGCTGTTCCAATTACGTGCTTAACTTTTTCTGCTGTGGCATCTCCTAGAAGAACTCCTTGATTTCTTCTGACATAAGAAATGATCGACTCATCCAATTTATCACCGCCTACTTTTAAGGAGTGCGCATAAACAACCCCGTTGAGTGCGAGGATAGCAACTTCCGTAGTTCCGCCACCGATATCAACAACCATTGATCCGCTAGCCTCTTCAACAGGTAAGCCTGCTCCAATAGCTGCTGCCATAGGCTCTTCAATCAATCGAACTTCTCTTGCTCCCGCTTTCAGAACCGATTCTCTAATAGCTCTTCTCTCTACTTGAGTCGATTCGCAAGGAACGCAGACTAATATTCTTGGGCTAGGCCTGACAAAACTGTCCTCATGAACTCTTTGGACAAAATGTTTAAGCATTTCTTCAGTGACTTGAAAGTCGGCAATTACTCCATCTTTCAAAGGTCTTATTGCAGTAATGTTACCCGGTGTACGACCTAGCATCTTCTTAGCCTCGGCTCCAACCGCTACAACAGTTCTTTGTCCCGAATTATTCCTTATTGCTACAACGGAAGGCTCGTCTAGAATGATTCCCCTTTCTTTTACATAGACAAGTGTATTGGCTGTACCCAAGTCGATAGACAAGTCATTTGAGAACAAGCCTCTTAATCTTTTTAACATTTATATACCTACGAGAATTGCTTTGATATCGTTTAATTGTAACTCTAGCAACAGCATTGTTTTTGAGCAAGCTACAATGTGCTACATTACGCATCTTTT
>TARA_B100001057_G_scaffold501003_1_pt1 | contig 16626 bp, 19 predicted proteins | sample TARA_B100001057 | Tara Oceans TARA_B100001057 (sample SAMEA2621839) | marine metagenome | biome: marine biome (ENVO:00000447); feature: surface water layer (ENVO:00002042); material: "saline water (ENVO:00002010), including plankton (ENVO:xxxxxxxx)" | depth 5 m
AGGTTGACAGTAGTACATTCAGTCAACGTAATGATCCTCATACTTATCATAAGTGTGACGATTCTCATCGCCTATATAATGAAGTATGCTTATGAGGAAATGAACGATGGGAGCAATGACACCCCCAAGCAGGAAGAGTTGTTACAACTTCCGAGTGACGGAGATAACAAAAGTAGTTGATGGAGATACCATTGACGTAGTAATAGACCTAGGGTTCGATATCTATAAGCACGAGAGAGTAAGAATTGCAGGAATTGATACTCCCGAGAAGAGGACAAGAGACTTAGAAGAGAAAGCATTGGGTATAGATGCAACAAACTGGATGAAAGGAACGTTAGAGGATACTATAAATGGAGAACACGAACTTACTATACGTACTGAACTCAAAGGTGGCGTGGGTAAGTATGGTAGGCTTCTTGGTTGGTTATACGTTGGCGATGATCCTATATCACTCAATGAACAGATGATTGACGAAGGGTACGCATTAGAGTATGATGGTGGTACGAAGAATAAAGATTGGGAAATCCTAAAAGAGATTCGTCGTAAACATGGCACTCTAATAGAATGATACCTACTATGAGAAAAACTATTATTAACGCACTCAAAGCACACGCAATGGGTGACATCAAAAAACATTTAGCAAACATTGAAATCTATTTGGAGAATCCTGCTGGCATTGGAGAACACTCTGATGTTATGGAAGCAATCCAAGTAGAACTAGATCAGGTGGCAAAATACCATGACCAACTCGAAGTCCTCAAACAGTACGTTGACAGGGAATCTGGTTCATGAAGTTTCTTCATTAATTAGACATAAAATATTAACTCTCCCCGACCTTCGACCATTTGATAATCCACATCCTATTGTAGAAAATGACGATGTGTTTATCATTAACGAGATGAATAGTTGTAGGGGTCTTAGGAAGGTACATTTAGAAACAGGATATACAGAGAACATTGAAGTCATGCACTGTGTGTTCTTTCCTGATCCAAACTACCCCCTACCTATTTTTGGTGCCGATATAGTAGCAACACCGAAAGTAATTACTGCTGCCATAGCAGATATATCTCCTGTATATAATGCAAGTAGTATATACTATGGTTTAGATTTGATCGCTAGTCAATATAAATTTAAAGAACCAAGAGCATTACCAGACTGGGCAGATATATTCTCACCCTTCTGTCAGTTTGTGCGTATAAGAGATAATAAAGAGAAAGGAATGTTTGTTCAGTTAGTAGAAAGATACTTAGATATCTACATTGAACATGTGTATGGTGCTGAAAGAGATCCTCAGTGGATAAATACTATGAAGCGTATGGATGATCAGATCTGGTATTGTAAGCAACAAAGGCAAAACAAAAAGACTAAGGCAGTCCTTGGTCAGTGGTTTGATCCTGAGTGGGCACAAGATTATATCGACAATACTTTATTTGATACACCCAACAGTAACTGGCGATGGTGGATGAACAATGAGTGATCAGCAGTATCTAGGTAACCCCAATTTAAAGAAGGCAAACGTTGCACATCCCTTTACACCCTCACAGGTTAAGGAGTTTGTGAAGTGTTCTCAGAATCCTGTATACTTTATTAAGAAATACATTAGGATTGTTTCACTAGATAAGGGTCTTATACCATTTGACTTGTATGATTTCCAAGAGGATATGGTACAGAAGTTTCATGATAAGAGATTTAATATAGCAAAACTACCAAGACAGTCTGGTAAATCAACTGTTGTTACCTCATACCTTCTATGGTATGTGATATTTAATGATAACGTCAACGTAGCGATCCTTGCTAACAAGGCAGCAACTGCTAGGGAGATGCTACAACGTCTACAATTAAGTTATGAAAACCTCCCAAAATGGATGCAACAAGGAATCAACCAGTGGAACAGAGGATCACTGGAATTGGAGAATGGAAGTAAGATCATGGCTGCATCTACTTCTGCTTCTGCTGTTAGGGGTATGTCGTTTAACGTTATATTTCTGGATGAATTCGCTTTCATTCCGAATCATATCGCTGATCAGTTTTTTAGTTCTGTATATCCTACTATCTCATCTGGTAAATCTACCAAGGTTATCATCATTAGTACACCTCACGGGATGAACATGTTCTATAAACTCTGGCATGATGCTGAGAGGAAGAAGAACGAGTACACAACAACAGAGGTTCATTGGTCACAGGTCCCAGGCAGGGATGCTGTATGGAAAGAACAGACTATTGCGAACACATCAGAAGAACAGTTCCGTGTTGAGTTTGAGTGTGAGTTCCTAGGATCTGTTGATACTCTCATTGCTGCGTCTAAGTTAAGGATGCTGGCATATGAAGATCCTATTACTAAGCATAAAGGATTAGATGTATATGAAAAACCAATAAAGGATCATCAATATTGCATAACCGTAGACGTCGCCAGGGGTGTGACTAAGGATTACTCTGCATTTGTGGTGATAGATACGACAACAATACCATATAACCTAGTAGCAAAGTATAGAAATAACACTGTTAAACCATTACTCTTCCCTAATACAATAAACGATGTCGCATGTGCATATAACCATGCGTTCATATTAGTGGAGGTAAATGATATAGGTGGACAGATTGCGGATATACTACACTATGACTTGGAATATGATAACCTTCTCATGGCATCTATGCGCGGACGTGCAGGACAGGTGGTAGGACAAGGTTTCTCAGGTAGTAAAGTACAACTAGGAGTCAAGATGTCAACCACTGTCAAGAAGACAGGGTGTGCAAATATGAAACAGTTGATAGAAGATGATAAGTTATTACTATCAGACTATGAAATCATTGCGGAACTAACCACCTTTATACAAAGAGGACAGGCATGGGAAGCGGAAGAAGGATGTAATGATGACCTTGCTATGTGTCTGGTTATGTTTAGTTGGTTAGCAACATCAGATTACTTCCGAGAGTTACATGATAATGATGTCAGAATGCGTATGTATCAGGAGCAGAAGGATCAGATAGAAGCAGACATGGCACCCTTTGGATTTGTTAGTGACGGATTAGAGGAGGAAACCATCATTGACAATGAGGGTCAAGTATGGCATACTGATGAATACGGAGATATGTCTTACATGTGGGATTACAAATGATTACTTTTTTATTAACAAGTGCTGGTTTACTAAACCTATTGTTCTATGTTTTCGCAATAGGGTTTGTGGTATCTTTGATACTGGAACAGATACTTAAAGCAAGACCTCTCTCATCTTTTGCAGAGATAAACGAAAGGAACAACTATATAGTACAGACCAACAGAAAATACTGTTGGAGACAAGCATGGGTCACTAATCTAATATGGTTTATGGTCAATGTAAGTTTGTTCTTGATATCAAGAAACATGCAAACACCAACTGATACATTCTGGAACGGAATCTAATGGTAATTAAAGTAGACAAGTCAGAAGAGTTTATAAAGAGTGGAAAGAAACTTGCATCAGAGTATCCTGCTCAATCAAATAAGGATGGTTTCCGTATTGTGAAGGATGGATCTCGAAAGTGACTTCTTAGAATTAGAACATCTTATCCTAAAACAACGTGTTTGCAAGACGTGTGGGATAGAGAAAGACCTATTGACAGACTATTATAAGACTAGAAAAGACAGAGGTGCTATGCCCTCTGCTTTTTCGTATGAGTGTAAATCGTGTACGAAGATAAGAATTAAGAGAAGACGCAAAACCGTTGATAAAACTACATACTCCTACCCTGACTGGTGATGTTCACGTCCTGTTTCCCCACTGGAAACATGCATTTTTCTAAATATTAATAGCATCCGAAATGAATTTAATCCGAGGAGTATACCCAGATGGCATCCACACAAATTTCACCAGGTGTCGTTGTCCTAGAAAGAGATCTAACTAATACCGTCAACGCAACTGTTGATAACATTGCAGCGGTAGTTGGAACCTTTCAGAAAGGACCAGTAGATGAGGTTAGAGTAATCTCGTCCGAGAGACAACTGGTTGAAGAGTTTGGTAAACCAAACGACAGTAATTACGAGTACTGGTTTTCTGCTGCACAGTTTATGCTGTATGGCGGTTCATGTAAAGTAATTCGTGCAACAAGCACATCATTAAAAAATAGTATTGACACTACTACTGTAACAGATACAATATTCTCTGCATCTGATACTACACTGACAGTCAGTGAAGCAACTGACTTCGACAACGGAGATCTTTTAAAGATCGACGCTGAAATAGTTTCAGTCACAGGAATATCTGGTTTAGATATAACAGTAAGTCGTGGACAGTTAAACACATCTGCGGTATCTCACGCTGCATCTTCACAGATCACATTGATCGAAGCAGCAGGAACTACTACAACAATCAACGAAGGCGGTACATTTAGTAATAGTGATACAACACTAACAGTTACTAACGCTTCTACACTTGGAGTTCAGATAAACTCTTACATCAGAATTACTGATGAGATCATGCAAGTTACTGGTATTTCTACCAACGACTTGACTGTAACAAGAGCACAACTAGGAACTGCTGCATCATCACATACTGATGGTGTTACTGTAACTCTATTGACTGTTACTACTAACAAGACAACAATCAATGAGACAACAACATCTGGTGTTACTCCTCCCTTAATCAAGAACTTTGATGAGTATGAGGCAACAACTGAAACTGCTTCTAACAACTGGAAGTGGGCAGGAAGAACTCCTGGATCATACGGAAATAGCATTCGTGTCGTAATGACAGACGCTGGTCCTGATCAGATTCTATATCTCGCTGCTCCAACAACAGGTAACCCTGAGCATAAGTTAGAGACAGGTAAGAAGGTTAACATTTCAGCAACTAGTTCTTACTCACAGATTTATTCATACGTCTTAGAGATTGAATTTGATAACGATGCTTCACTAGTCGGAACATTTGATGGTGGTAACTTCTTTACTGCTGTATCTGGTAACGTAACTGGTAGTGTGGTTGCTTACAATTCTGAAACAAGAAAGATAGAAGTCACAGTTGACACAACATCATCTGATTACCTAGAAGTCGGTGACACAGTTACTGAACTACTAAACAGTGGTGGATCTCCTGGATCTGCATCTGGTGATAGCGCAAAGATTAAGTCTATTAACAGAAGACTTTCTGTCGTTATGAATAAAGATGCTGTTAACTTTATAGCAAACCAAGTAATTAAAGAAGGATCTACATATGCTGCTGACGGTGTAACAACTGCTGGTAGAGATGTAAATATCGTTTCTATCGCAGACGAGTATGCAAGTCGCGTATACGGTAATGATCAAAAATGGTCATCTATTGCTAAGAGACCTGGAACTTCTACATACGCAGCGGACAGAAATGGATTCCGCGACCTAATGCACATCCTTGTTCTTGATGGAGACGGTGGTATCACTGGTGTCCCAGGAGCAGTTCTTGAAAAATTCACCGACGTGTCTAAGGCATCTGATGCTAAGTCACCTCAGGGAACTAACATTTACTACAAAGATGTTATCAAGGCATCTTCACAGTATATCTGGTGGGGTTCACACGAATCAACATTAGTATTAGATATTGATGGCACTGCAACAGGAGACGTCGGAACAACTGCAACAGGCAGACAGTTTGACCTCTTTAAGAGCACAACTGCTATATCAGATATAGATGATCCTGCTGGAACTGCATCTGGTGCAGTACCGCTTATGTTCACAAAGGGAACTTCTACTATCAAGTACTCCTTAAAAGGTGGAGTTGATGGTTACTCAGCAGAAAGAGATAAGTTATTTGATTCATATGACTTACTAAGCGACCCTGAGACAGAAGAGATAGACTACATTATAGGTGGTCCAGGCATGAGCAATGAGTCTGACTCTATTGCTAAGGCACAGAAATTGATTGACATTGCAAACATCCGTAAGGACTGCATAGCATTCATCTCACCTCCTAAGTACTCTGTTATCGGTGTACCTAGCACAAACACTATTGTAGAAAATACAATATCATTCTTCGATGCATTATCATCAACATCATACGCTGTATTTGATAACAACTACAAGTACATGTATGACAAGTACAATGATAAGTATCGTTACCTTCCATGTAACGCAGACGTTGCTGGACTAACACTAAGTACTGCACTTAACTCAGAACCATGGTTCTCTCCTGCTGGATTCAACAGAGGACAACTATTAAATGCTGTTAAGTTAGCATACTCACCATTAAAAGATCATAGAGATCGTTTATATGGTTCACGAATTAACCCTATCGTATCATTCCCTGGACAAGGTAATATACTTTACGGAGACAAGACTGCACTTGCACAAGCATCTGCTTTCGACAGAATCAACGTTCGTCGTTTATTCTTAGTAATCGAGAGAGCAATCTCACTATCTGCTAAGGGACAACTCTTTGAAATCAATGACGAGTTTACTCGTAAGGGATTCAAGAACTTAGTTGATCCATACCTAAGAGGAGTTCAATCTGCTCGTGGTATTATTGACTACCTAGTTGTATGTGACTCCACAAACAACCCAGCAGAAGCACAGGACCGTGGTGAGTTCTTTGCTGAAATCTTTGTTAAACCTACAAGGTCGATTAACTTCATCACACTTACATTTACTGCAACCAGAACAGGGGCAACCTTTGCTGAGGTAACACAGTAATTATTATTCACCACAAAAACAATAGGTAAAACTAATGGCATTAGAAGTAACAAAGGACATTATCTCATTCCGTAACTCGGTAAGAGAAGTTGCCCGCCCCAATCAATTTCAAGTTGAACTAGATTTTCCAGCAGGATTATCACCCGCTTCTCCATCTAAACTAGCGGAATTTGGAACCTTCCTAGTTAAAGGAGCAAACTTACCAGCATCTACTGTTGGTACAGTTGAAGTTCCATACAGAGGAAGAGTCTTAAAGATTGCAGGAGACAGAACATTTGAACCATGGACTGTTACTGTTATCAACGACGAAGGATTCAAGTTAAGAAACGCTTTTGAAGAATGGTCAGATAAGATCAGTGAACTTGCGGAGAACAGATCCTTTTTTAGCAACGCAACACAGTATCAAACAAGTGCTGTTGTAAGACAGTTGTCAAGATCAGGTGGAGACATCAAATCATACAAATTTGAAGGAATCTATCCTGTAAATATCTCTGCTATTGACTTAGCATGGGATAGTAATGACGCTGCTGAGGAGTACACAGTTGAGTTCGCAGTCCAGTACTGGCAACCATTTGGTGACAAGAACGACATCTATAACTCAGTTAAAGTTGAAAAAGGCGGAAGGGGCACCTAGAAACTTGTCTAAATAATAATGTAAAAGATAACGATACTTTCGATGTCACAATTATTTGGTTATAGTCTAGACCGCAAAAAGAAGGGGAAGGAAGCGACCCCTTCTTTCGTGCGTAAGGAATCTGATGACGCAGCGCAACCTATTGTTGCGGGTGGTTATTTCGGACAGTATGTGGAAATGGGCGACGCTGCTAATAAAGCAAGCGAAGCAGACCTTATCGGTCGTTATAGAGAAATGTCACTACATCCAGAAGCGGATGCAGCGATTAATGATGTTACTAATGAAGCGATTGCAGGGGATTTGAATGATCACCCAGTAGATATTGATCTACAACATCTCCCTGGATCACAAAATTTAAAGAACAGAATCAAGGAAGAGTTTGATAACGTCCTTGTTCTATTAGATTTCGATAGAAAAGCATACGATATATTCCGTAGGTGGTACATAGATGGTAGATTATTCTACCATAAGATGATTGATACTCAGAATCCTAAGAATGGAATCACGGAACTGAGGTATATTGATCCTAGAAAGATTAAAAAGGTTGTAGAATTTGACAAACCAAAGGATAGATTACAACCCATAGATCCTCAGACTGCTTCTATTGTTCCCAAATCAGTTGAGTATTACATCTACTCACCGAAAGGATTAAAAGGATACGAGAACAACGGAATCAAAATTGCTCCTGATGCGATTACATATTGCCACTCAGGTCAATTAGATATGCAACGCAACTATGTGTTGTCCCACATGCATAAAGCAATCAAAGCACTCAATCAACTTAGAATGATTGAGGACAGTTTGGTTATATATAGATTGTCCCGCGCCCCAGAGCGTAGGATATTCTACATTGATGTAGGAAATTTACCTAAGCAAAAAGCAGAAGCATACCTCCGTGAGGTTATGTCTCGCTACCGTAACAAATTAGTATACAACGCTGATACAGGAGAGATAAGAGATGACAAGAAATTCATGTCCATGCTCGAAGACTTCTGGTTACCACGAAGAGAAGGAGGACGAGGTACTGAAATCTCTACGCTCCCAGGTGGACAGAATCTTGGAGAACTTGAAGACGTCAAGTACTTCCAAAAGAAACTTTACCGATCACTCAACGTACCCGAATCACGCTTAGAGTCTGAAAGTTCATTTAACGTTGGTAGATCTGCTGAGATCACTCGCGATGAAGTGAAGTTTCAAAAGTTTGTTACTAGACTACGTAAGAAGTTTAGTGACTTATTCACTGATCTCCTTAAAACACAACTCGTTCTTAAAGGTGTTTGCACCTTAGAAGAATGGGATAGTATGAAGGAGCACATCCAGTTCAACTTCATTGCGGATAATTATTTCTCCGAGATGAAAGAGAAGGAAGTCATGAACGAGCGTCTCGCGATGCTACAACAAATGGATCCTTATGCTGGTAAATATTTCTCTGTTGAATACCTTAGACGCAACATCTTACGTCAAACTGACAATGAAATGTCAGAAATAGACGCACAGATGGCAGCAGAAATCGCAGATGGTACCGTTGTTTCTCCTGTGGAGATGCAACAAATGGAAAAAGCGCAGATGGAAATGCAAATGCAACCACCAGAACCGCCACCTGAGGAAGAAGGTATGTCCGAAAAGGACTATAAAAAGGGAGATATCTAAATAGTAAATATAGTAACATAAATTATGCCATCCCAATCTGCTAATGACATCGTAAATGCGCTATTTGCTGGAAAGAAAGATCTTTCTGACTACGTGAATACGCAAATGAAAACTCTCGCTATGGACTCTATTGGAGACATGAAGAAAGAGGTTGGAAAAACTATGTTCGCACCACAGGAAGAAGGTCCTGAGAACACAGAACAACCTGTTGATGCAATTCCACCTGATCAAATCGAGGAACCCAAAGATGAAACTGATAACGGAACAAATTGATGACGCTACTGTCGTAATTACCGAAGGTAAGAACGGAAAGAAGAATACCTTTATAGAGGGTGTTTTCTTGCAGGGCGAAATCACTAACCGCAACGGTAGACGTTATCCTATTCAAACTCTTGCAAGAGAGGCGAGTATGTACAACGATCGGTTTGTAAAAACTGGACGTGCGTTAGGTGAACTCGGACATCCCGAAGGACCTACAATAAATTTAGATCGTGCATCACACATTATTACTTCTTTAAAGCAAGAGGGTAATAATTTTGTGGGTAAAGCACGTTTATTAGAGACCCCCATGGGTAAGATTGCTAAACAACTTCTCGATGAAGGTGTTAAATTAGGAGTCTCATCACGCGGACTAGGGTCTATCAAAGAAGAGAATGGTATCAAAGTTGTAGGTGAGGACTTCGTTCTTGCTACTGCTGCTGATATCGTTGCCGATCCTTCTGCTCCTGATGCATTTGTTAATGGCATCATGGAAGGTAAAGAATGGGTACTTGCTGGTGGCGCAATAGAAGAGCAAGATATCGACAAGATTAAGAAGAGAATTAATACTGCTGCGGTTTCGCAGTTGGAGGAGAGAAAGATTTCCGCGTTTAATTCATTCCTAAATTCTTTATAAGTATAAATATTAATTAGCAACTCAACAATAACTTAGGACACGGAGTAACAATGTCTGACAAACTTGAAAAAACTGTAACTGAATCTAGTGTTACTGCTAACGCTAAACCTGGCGATCCAATGCCTAAGTCAGAAGCAGGAACACCTGGACAACCTGGATATCAGGATCTAGGAGGACCAACACCATCTAACTCAAAACCAGACGATGAGTCTAATAAGTATAAGACTGGTGGTGGACCAACAGCAGTTCCCCCTTCAACAAAACCATCTGATGCTTCTGCACAGAAGGCAGAGTTTAGCACAAAGGGTGACGTACAGGCATCTCACAAACCTGAGGGTGAGGAGATAACTGAGGAAGAAGTCAGTGAAAGAATTGAAGTTGACTTATCCGCTGACGTTGCTGCACTAACTGAGGGTGAAGATCTAAGCGAAGAGTTCAAAGCGAAAGCAGCGACCATCTTTGAAGCAGCAGTGATCTCACGCTTAAACGAGGAAATGGCAAGAATCCATGACGATTATGCCAAGGTCCTTGAAGAAGAAATTGAGTCTGTTAAGACCGAATTGGCAGAGAAGGTAGACGAGTACCTGTCATTCGCGACTAACCAATGGGCAAAAGACAACGCTCTTGCTATTGAGCACGGTATCAAAACCGAAATGGCAGAGTCAGTCCTTGCTGGACTTAAACAAGTTTTCTCCGAGAACTTCATTGATGTTCCCGAAGAGAAAGTTGACTTAGTTGACGAAATGACTGAGCAACTCGATACTATGGAGAAGAAACTCAATTCACAAATCGAAGATAACGTCTCTCTAACTAATGAGATAGGCGGATATATCAAGAATGGGATAGTGACCGAATTATCTGACGGTCTTAGCGTTGCTCAAAAAGAGAAATTCGCTAGTCTAACAGATGCAGTTGAGTTTGAAAATGAAGAAACCTTCCGCGAGAAGGTGAAGACAATACGTGAATCATACTTCAACGATGGCAAACCAGCAACTACTGTTGTTACTGAGGATGTCGAAGTTGATGCACCTTCTGTTGAAGGTACAATGGGCGCATATGTCAACGCACTTTCCCGCTGGGCAAAGTGATTATAGTAAACACTAATCCAAATTTATCCTTTAAATAAGACAAATGTTCAACTCAGAACACTTGCAGGAAAAGTGGGCACCTATTCTAGAACATTCCGAGTTAGATAACATCTCAGATAAGTATAGAAAGGCAGTCACATCAATCTTGCTAGAAAACCAAGAATCATTCCTCAGAGAGGAAGCAGGCATTCTTAACGAAGCTGCTCCAACAATGAGTGCTGGTACTGCTGGTTTCAGTGGTAGTTCAACTGCTACTGGACCTGTTGCTGGTTTCGACCCTGTGTTGATTTCATTAATCAGAAGAAGCATGCCTAAGTTAATCGCTTATGACATTGCTGGTGTACAACCTATGACTGGTCCTACTGGTCTAATCTTCGCAATGAGATCACGCTACGGTACAAACAGAACCGCAGGAAACGAAGCATTCTTTAATGAAGCAGACGCAGAATTCTCAGGAGAGAACGCTGCATCAGATTTAGGTCAATCAGCACAGTCTGGATCTAACCCTGGTCTACTCAATGATAGTGGTACATATACTACTAACACTGGTATGTCAACAGCACAGTCAGAAGCATTAGGTGATGCATCTGGTAACCAGTTCGCTGAAATGAACTTCTCAATCGAGAAAGTCACAGTAACTGCGAAATCTCGTGCGCTAAAAGCAGAGTACAGTTTAGAACTTGCTCAGGACTTGAAAGCAGTCCACGGACTAGACGCTGAGTCAGAATTAGCAAACATCCTCTCAACTGAGGTTCTTGCTGAAATCAACAGAGAAGTTGTTAGAACAGTATACAAGGTTGCAAGACCTGGTGCTCAGAACAACACTGCTACTGCTGGTGTATTTGACCTAGACGTTGACTCTAATGGTAGATGGTCAGTTGAGAAGTTCAAGGGACTTCTATTCCAGATCGAAAGAGACATGAACGCAATCGGGCATGAAACTCGTCGTGGGAAAGGGAACATTCTAATATGTTCTGCTGACGTTGCATCTGCACTATCAATGGCTGGTGTACTTGACTACACTCCTGCTCTTGCTGGAAACTCAAACCTACTTCCTGATGACAATAGTTCCACACTTGCTGGTACATTGAACGGAAGAGTTAAGGTTTACGTTGATCCTTATTCTGCAAACGTATCTGACAGACATTTCTATGTTGCTGGATACAAAGGTAGTTCTGCATATGATGCTGGATTATTCTACTGTCCATATGTACCTCTACAAATGGTCAGAGCAGTAGGTCAGGATACATTCCAACCAAAAATCGGATTTAAGACTCGTTACGGTATGGTTGCTAACCCATTTGCGGAAGGCACTGACCAAGGCGGTGGAGATCTTGATCCAAACAAAAACAGATATTACAGAAGAGTCCTTGTTGACAACCTAATGTAAATCTTATATGTGAGTCCACTCACATAAACTACCCAAGGACCCTTCGGGGTCCTTTTTTATTATAAATGCTATATAATAGACAAATGAGAACCACACCTAAAAGGAGATTCTACATGTTATCCCAAGTTTTAAAAGAGTTACCTACGAGTGACTATGTTAAACCTAAACGTGTCAGCAGTCCTGCTGTGAAGAAAGCGTACAGGAAACCATATCTACAAACGAAGCAAGAAACATTTACAAGAGAAGAGTGCGAAGCAATGATTGAGTTTGCTATCAATCAGCACAACAGAAACGCAGGACAGATCAGCATGGTCCTCGGTTTTATTTTCATGGCATTATTTGCTGATGGTTTATTCAGAGTGCTGGGATTAATCCCTCCATTCATGGGTCTAGATGTTAATATAGTTCAAGATGTAGTGGATGCTATAAAGGGCGAAGTACTGAAACAACTATAAATAACTAAAAACAGGTAGAGAAAATGCCAGATTATCCACAGGAAACTGGTAGTTGGAACAAGCAGATTGAGAATAGGAACTTCCTATCTCCAATCGGTTTCAAGATGCAGATAGAAGAATATCCAAAGACTGTATATTTTGCACAGTCTGCAAATATTCCAGGTGTTGCTACTAATACAGTAGAGCAACAGACAGGTATGGGACGTCCGATTCCTTATGAAGCATTTGGTCTTAACTACGAACCATTCAATCTAACATTTCTAGTTGACGAAAATTTAGAGAACTATTTGATAATACATAACTGGTTGACTGCTATCGCGGGTGGTAGAGAAAGTCTTAGAGAGCGTCGTAATATAGAAAAGAACTATGCAGTTCGTTGTGATGCATCACTTGCTGTGATGAATAGTAATATGCAGACAAATTTCTTTGTGACATTCAAGGATATGTTTCCTGTGTCATTGAATGCTTTGGAATTTAATGCTACAATAGATGGTACAGAGTATGCTACTGCCACCGCAGAATTTAGGTATGCTGTGTATAATATAGAAACAATAGATGGTATCGTAAGAACCCAATTAGAATGAACCTTGATGAAATTCGTGATATGTGGAGGGAGGACTGTAAGATTGATCAGAACGACCTCGACACTGAAAACTTTAAATGCACTGTTATCCATGAAAAGTATCTAAACATCTGGTCTCACTTCCGTCTGATGCTATCAGATGCTGAGACAAAAGCAAAGATACTATACAAGTTAAAGTTTGAATACTATGCTGGGAAAGCACCAGCAGTAGTGTATGCTGATAAACCATTTAATCATAAGGTACTCAAAGGTGACCTCAATACTTACATCTGGGCAGATGAAGAATGGTTGAGGAACAAACAGAAAATTGACTACCTTCAAACTGTTATAAATTACTTAGAGATGATACTTAAACAGTGTACCAATCGTGGTTTCCAGATTAAGAATTATCTAGAACTGAGGAAACATGCAGATTATTGATGACAGTCATCCAAAAAAAGAATGAAGTCTATTTGAAAGTGAACGCGGAACCTCACGTTCATAAAGAACTAAGTGAACACTTTCAATTTGATGTACCAGGGGCAAAGTATATGCCTCAGTATCAAAAATACAAATGGGACGGAAAGATCAGATTATACTCTCCTGCTACTGGTGAGATATATACTGGTCTTTTTGACTATGTAACTGACTTCTTAGAAGAAAGAGGATACCACTACCAGATACAGGACAATAACATCTATGGAAGACCAACAGATACCGAACCTCTCGTATCACCTGAGGCAGTTGCGGGGTTTACTAGATCTTTATCAATACCACTTAAAGCACGAGACTACCAGTTACGAGCAGTTTACCAAGCACTTAAATACAATCGCAGACTTTTACTTTCCCCGACAGGATCAGGAAAGTCCCTAATCATATACACATTAGTAAGGTGGCACCTAGGATTTGATAGAAACATATTGATTATAGTTCCTACGGTATCATTAGTAGAACAATTATATAAAGACTTTAAATCATACGGATGGTATCCTCAGGGATATTGTCACAAAGTGATGGCAGGAAAAGAAAAGATATCAGAAATGCCTGTGGTTATATCTACATGGCAAAGCATCTACAAAGAGAACCGTAAGTTTTTCAATAGGTTTGATGCAGTGATAGGTGATGAAGCACACCTCTATAAAGCGAAGTCATTGTCGGGTATCCTCACCAAGTGTCATGATGCAAAGTATCGAATAGGTCTGACAGGGACACTGGATGGCATGCAAACTCATCAACTTGTATTGGAGGGGTTGTTCGGTAAATGCGAAAAGGTAACTAAGACTGCTGACCTCATGAAGAGGGGTCATCTCGCTCCTCTATACGTCAAGATCCTAGTGTTGAAGCATGGTTACGTCCCTTTTGATGACTACCAACAAGAGATGGATTGGATAGTTCAGAACCATAGACGTAATAACTTAATCACTAACCTATCCCTTGACTTGTCAGGTAACACCTTGATTCTCTTCAATTACGTGGAGAAGCATGGCATCCCCTTGAACGAAATGCTAAATAGTAAAGTAAAAGAGGGACGTAAAGTCTTCTTTATACATGGTGGTATTGATGCGTATGACAGGGAGGAAGCACGCACGGTTTGCGAGAAAGAAAAGGACGCGATCATTCTTGCGTCTTATGGGACTTTCTCTACTGGTATCAATATTAGGAACTTACATAATGTAATTTTTGCAAGTCCATCTAAGTCGAGGGTTCGTAACCTTCAATCTATTGGACGTGTCCTTCGTAAGGGTGATAACAAAGCACAAGCAACTCTATATGATATAGCAGACAACTGTGCTCGTGGATCTAAAAAGAACTATACTATTAGACATCTTGATGAACGAATTAAGATATACAATGAAGAATCTTTCAATTACGAAATCAAGGAGATCAAATTAAATGATTAACTACATTCGACACGACGAACAATTTTATGGAGTATGTAAACTTTCCATAGGTGATGAGATACTTGGCGAGATTATTGTGACAGAGGATCCAGAAACGAACACGGATCTAATTTTCATACAACATCCTGCTAAGACAAAGATTGTTGATGTGTCAACACCTATAACAGGAGATGCAAAAGAGCAGAAGGTTGCTATGGGATTCATCAAATGGATGAATTTCAGCGACGAAGATTTCTATGTGTTAGGTGAGAAAGATATAATGACACTAGCACCCATGTCACCAGAAGCGGTGATGATGTATAAAAGATGGGTCAGAAAAGAAATTCAAAAACTACCAGAGAAAGAAAGAGAAGTTCCAATGAACGCATCTATGGGATTGCTCGGAAAGGTAGAAGCATCAAGACATTTATTAGAAAGAATATATCAGAATCGTCAATTACCTAAGGACCTATAACTGCCCTTTGAACCCTTACAGTGTTAACTGTACACAAAATCACACATCTTGTCAACCCCCTGGCATCTTTTGTGTTTATATGTTATTATAAGTACAACCGAACAGGTTATTATGCCCCGTAAATCGACCAAGAAGAAAGAGCATTATGTAGATAACAAAAAGTTTCTAGAAGCAATTACTATCTATCGTAATCAATGTCAAGAGGCAAAAGAAAAAGAAGAACCCAAACCAAGAGTATCAAACTATATTGGAGATTGTTTTCTTAAAATAGCAACTCATCTTTCTTATCGTCCAAACTTTATCAACTACATGTATCGAGAGGATATGATAGGTGATGGTATTGAAAACTGTATTCAATACATTCATAACTTTGATCCTGACAAATCCTCAAACCCATTTGCATATTTTACACAAATAGTGTACTATGCATATCTAAGACGTATTGCAAAAGAAAAACGACAGCAAGCAATTCGTGAAAAGATCCTCGAACGTAAAGGTTATGAGGAGGTCTTCCATTCAGATGACCACGATAACTCCGCTGACTTGAACTACATCAAGAACAGAGTAGAAACAAACACTCGATACAAGTAATGCTTTTTCCATACCTAACTAAACAGGACTACAAATTAATTGCCGATGCTCTGCATAAAAGACAGAGAAACTTTATAGCGGGTGACCGCATGTTTAAACACTACGGTACACTTTACGATACATTTGATAGACTTTATGAAACTGCTCCTGATAACTGATCAGCACTTCGGTGTAAGAAATGATAGTCCTGCATACATTGAGCAGTATCGTAGATTCTACGAGAAGACTGTACTACCATACATTGATAAGAATAAGATTACCCACATAGTAAATCTTGGCGATACATTTGACAAACGAAAGTCTATAAACTATTCGTCTCTCGATGCTGCTAAGGATATGTGGTTTGATCCTATCAGGGATCGTGGTATCCATA
>TARA_B100001057_G_scaffold410901_1_pt1 | contig 16613 bp, 19 predicted proteins | sample TARA_B100001057 | Tara Oceans TARA_B100001057 (sample SAMEA2621839) | marine metagenome | biome: marine biome (ENVO:00000447); feature: surface water layer (ENVO:00002042); material: "saline water (ENVO:00002010), including plankton (ENVO:xxxxxxxx)" | depth 5 m
AAGTTTTCATCTTCTTTACTTGAAATACCGAAAACCAAACCAATAGATTACCAACTTTGGTCTACTCATCCTTTTGAATTCTTCACCAAACTTCCACTTGTTCATTTCCCTAAATTAATAAAAAATAGAAGTTTTTATGTACATTAGGAGTGTAACTATAAATTGATTATTATGAAAAACCTTTTATGCACTTTATCATTTGTTGTATTAATGTCTTGCTCTAGTCCACAAGAAATGACAGTAGAATTGTTGAAAATGAAGTTGTTGCACTAGTATTAATGGAACCTAACTTAGATAAATCTTCACAAGAGATCGCTGATTTTTCAGACTTTTATACAAATATTGTGGAAGAAAATGAACCAAACGCCTACGGATGGGCATTTTTTCAAAAAGGAGATAACATAATGCTACTTGAAAGATATAAGGACGAAGCTGCTCACCTAAATCATATAACTAATATATCTCCAGAAGGTATTTTAGAAAGTGAATTTGGACAATTCTTGGAACACTTTAAAATACTAGAGATAGATATCTATGGTAATGTTTCAGATGAACACAAGTCTGTTATCAATAGTTTTAATTTTCCTACATCATATAATTCAACTATAGCAAAGTATAGCAGAAATTAATTGAGATTGTATTCCAGATGCAGGTACGTTTGAATTTTATATTTGTTGTATTTATAATTCTTTTTTTTAGTAATTGTGAAATAAAAAAGGCAGCAACAGACTTAAATGTTGAGCATTATTCTAAATTGATAGCAAATTTTGAGTCAGAGGGTTTTACAACCGGTAATATCTTAATTTATGAAAAAGGAGAGGTCATTTTTCAAAGCTCAAAAGGCTTAAGAACGTTTGATCCTAAAGATTCTTTAACATTAGCATCCCAATTTCGATTAGCATCAGTAAGTAAACAATTTACTGGCATGGCTATTATGAAACTAAAGCAATTTGGTAAAATTGAATATGATCAAAATGTAAATACAATATTATCAGATTTCCCTTATGACAACATTACAATAAAACATTTGTTACATCATACCTCGGGTATTGATGATTATATCGAAGTAATTGATAAAAAATTCAAATCTCAGGATTATAATAATGGATACATTCTAGGTAATGAAGAAATATTAGATATTTTTTATGATGCTAATCTTGACCTTAAATTTCAACCTGGTGAAAATTACGAATATAGTAATACAGGATATTTGGTTCTAGCTTCTATAGTCGAGAAAATTTCCAATCAACACTTTCGTGATTTTTTAAATGACAATTTCTTTGAACCTCTCGATATGTATAATACTAAACTTTATGATTACAAAGAAGGATATGATTCTAATATGCCAAATCGAGTTTTTGGATATAGAGAAACAGGAAACAAAAATGAATATGAACTAAATGACTACGACATTGTAAATGGAGTAAGAGGAGATGGAGGAATTTATTCTACGTTAGAGGATCTGTACAAATGGAATATGGCCCTTGTTAATTATAGAGTTATACCAAAAGAATATCTTAATGAGGGATGGACCTCAGGCAAACTTAATAACGGTGAAAATATTTCATATGGTTTTGGATGGGTAATTGATGATGATTTGAAGCATAAAACTGTTTCTCATAACGGTGGGTGGCTTGGATTTGGAACCCATTTATATAATGAGATTGATACTAAAAGTGGTTATATTATCCTTACAAATGACAGTAGTGATACTGCCTTTATAATTAAAAATAAAATTGATGATATAAGGTCTAGCAATTAATCAACCCCAAGTTTTTTAATTTTTATATTTCTAAATGATAGATTATTTCCATAATCTTGAAATCCAATATATCCTGTTCTTGACTCTCCAAAATCTTTAAATTCTGCCCATTGACCATTATCTTTCCTGTTATACCAATCGTCAGACCAGGGAACAAATGATAAAACTTTTTTACCGTTTAACCAATGCTCAACTTTTTTCGCAGTAAAAATTATCCTTGAAGAGTTCCATTGACCTGGAGGATTTAACTTCTTTATTTTAGAGTCAGCTTCATACATTCCATAGAGAGAAGCAGTCTTTTGAAGTGGTGTTAATGAAATACCATGGATTGAATCATAGTTTTCATCATCTATGATCTGATACTCAGGTGGTCCACCACCAGACTGTTGAAAATGATAAAAAATACCACTATTACCTCCAGGAGGTATATTCCATTCTAAATAAAGCTCAAAATTATCAAACATCTCAGCACCATAAATAATATCTGTTTTTATATCCTCATCAGTACCAGATTTCTCAAGGGTTAAGGTATTATTTATTATTTTCCATCCAGAATGTAGCTCAGATCCACTCAGCGTTACCCATCCATTTGTTGAAGAACCGTCAAATAAGTTTAACCATTTATGTTCAGATTCAACAACAGAGTTACATGAGATTAATAGAAAAGAGATTAAGGGAATAATGTATTTATTTAGCATTTATATAATTTAAAAATTTCTATACTCTGAGTCAAGAAATTGATTGGCTTCCTCTTCTTTAAATAAAAGTTTTTTACTATCCCAATGGAGCTCTTTATTAGGAAATCGACCAGCAATAACGCCTAAAAGAATTACTTCTGTTAATCTACCAGAATAAGAAAAAGGAGCCGAACATTCGGTGTACCCTAAACAGGCATCAACAAATTCATGATAATGTAATCTTGACTCTATATTATAGTCTCTATTCGGCTCTCCTATTTTTTGACTTTTGGTGTACCTCTCTACGTCAATTTTTTGATACTTACCATTTATAATAAGTCTTGGCTCCTGCATAAAATGAGGTAAAAGCAGTCTACCCTTTTCACCAATAAACATTGAACCCTGAATTGGTAATTTATCTTGGTTAGGTAATAATAAATCATCTTCTATTAGCGGATATTGACCATCGCTCCATATCCAAGTTAGTTTACTAGTGGTATAAGCAGTCCCTGGAAAAGTATATGTAACCGTATTCTTTTCAGGGAAGCTAAATCCATTAGGCACTCTACATTTATTTTTAACTGTAAGAGGTGCATCTAATTCTAATGCATTATATGGAGTATCAAAAATATGTACACCCATATCTCCTAATGTTCCGCAACCATAGTCAATTATTTTTCTCCATTTACCAGGATGATAAATACCTTCTTTATATTGTCTTTTTCTCGATGTTCCAAGCCATAAATTCCAATCAAGTGATTCTGGAATAGGATCATTTCCTTTTGGAATAGGACCATCATAGCCAGAACTTCCATTAGTCCAAGCTCTCACAGTTTTTACTTTACCTATAATTCCCTCTTTAATTAAAATAGTTGCCAATTTGTAATCATAAAAGGAGTGAATCTGAATTCCCATTTGAGTTATTAAATTTTTTTCCTTAGAAATTCTCATCATAGATCTTGCTTCTCTTGGATTGTGAGTTAGTGGTTTCTGACAATAAACATGCTTATTTAAGTTCATAGCCATCATAGAAGCTGGGGCATGAGTATGATCTGGAGTAGAAATTATTACCGCATCAATTTGATCTTTCATTTCATTAAGCATTACCCTGTAATCATTGTATCCTTTAGCATTATTATGAACGCTCATAGCCTTTGCCAAAGCTGTCGAATCAACATCACACAATCCAACTACTTCAATAGAAGAATGCGAAGAAATGAACCTCATATCCTGTTCTCCCATTCCCCCAACACCAATTTGTGCAATCCTGATTTTAGTCCTCTTCATTGACCAAATAGAGGACGGTATCATAAAAATTGATGCTAAAGCTGCTGATGATTTTAAGAATTCTCTTTTTTTCATAATTTTTCTAATTTAATGTTTCTCCATCTAACTTTAACATCATCACCTTCATGAATTTGAAGTACAATTGATCCTCTACCTATTCCTATTAATTCATCTTTAAGAGAAATCATCTCATTACCATTTAACCAAGTTTTCACATAATCTTTATCTACAATTATTTTCATTAGATTCCAATCTCCATCATTTAAATTTACGTCTTTTAAATTTGGTTTTATAAGCCATCCTCTTCCATAAGATTCATATATTCCACCAGTAGCCATACCAGGAGGTGCAATTTCTACTTGCCAACCGCTAATTATTATACCTTCAACAGTTGATCTAAAAAAAACACCACTATTACCATTAGATTCTTGCTTAAATTCAAGTGTTAATATAAAATCATCATAGTAATCTGTAGTTGATAAATACCCATATTCATTATCTGGTCCATTTTCACAAACCAATTCTCCATTTTCTACATACCATTTTTCAGTTCCATGTATAGTCCAACCAGTCAGGTCAACTCCATTAAACAAAGAAATTTCTTTTTTAGTTTCTTGTGTAAATCCCATTAAAGTGAACGTCACTGTTAATATTGATGAAAGTATAAATTTATTTCTCATGATTATTGGTATGTTTAATTTACTAAATATATACCTAATAAGCAGAATTGCTAGTTACATGTTTAGTTGATTTACAACTCAAATTAATTTCCTATTAGAGTTATTATTCATATATCTTTTATATCATTTTTTTTTACATTAGTGTATGAAGAGATGTATAATCCTAAGACTTTCAATTTTATTAATTGGCTTAATTTTATTTTTAAATATTAGCTCTTGTTCAAACAGGTATGAACAAGTTAACATAATGACATTCAATATTCGTCTTGATACAGAAAATGACGGAATTAATAAGTGGGATAACAGAAAAGATGGTGTTATATCTCTAATTAAAAACAATAAAGTAGATATTTTAGGAATTCAAGAGGGTCTCCCAAATCAAATAGAATATCTTTCTAAAGAGTTAAAGGGGTACTCTTTAATTGGTGAAGGACGGAATGGAGGAAATAATGGTGAATACTCTGCTATTTTTTATAATAACAAGAAAGTAACTTTACTGGAATCTGAAACTATCTGGTTATCAGAAACCCCTGAAATACCCTCAATCGGATGGGACGCAGCATTAAACAGGATTGTAACTATGGGTGTTTTTACTTTAAAAGATTCAAGTAAAAAAATGATTGTTTATAACACGCACTTCGATCATATAGGTGAAATTGCAAGAGAAAAATCGATAGATGTCATTTTAAATCATATTAAAAAAAATGGTTTTTTAAAAAAAGAGTTAATCGTAATGGGAGATTTCAATGCAGAGCCGTCTGATACGCCTATAAAACAATTAGATAAGTTTCTTGATGATTCATTTGATGAAGATATCGATAAACCATACGGAACATTTAGTGGATTTAAGATTGATAGTAAACTTAAAAAAAGAATTGACTACATATTTATAAAAAACATTGACATAATTCAATACAAGCATATTAAAACAAGACTATTAAGTAATCTTTGGCCTTCAGATCATATTCCAATATTAATTTCAATAAATAAAAAACTTTAATATCTCAAAGAACCATATTAGTAATATTAATTCAAAAGCTTTTCTATATTATCAATAGTAATTTTTAAGACAATTTTATGGACTGAATCTTTTGGAGTTTTTATCTCCTCGGCTAATCTATTTAACAATTCTTCTATTGTATTATCCTTTGTCATGATCCTAATTTAATAAACTCTTAATTTATAATAAACGAATTTTATAAATTTAAGGTATGGAAAAAAACGTTTTTGGTGAAGTACTACTTACATGTTGTATCAATCCTATGACTGGCTATTTTCGTGACGGTCAGTGTAGGACAATAGATGAAGATTCTGGAACTCATACTGTTTGTGCAATAATGACTGACGAATTTTTAAGATTTTCAGCATCAAAAGGTAATGATTTAATTACTCCTGCTCCTCACTATCAGTTTCCAGGTCTTAAAGCTGGTGATAAATGGTGTCTTTGTGTTTCAAGGTGGATTGAAGCTGAAAGAGCTGGTAAAGCACCTAAATTAGTCCTCGAGGCTACTCATGAAAAAACACTAGAGTTTACTTCTTTAGAAACTCTTGTAAAGCATGCATTTAAGGACTAATTAAAATCTAATTAATTTCTTGAATTAATTCTTGCATTTTCTTGACTGTAATTAATTTGAAAGGCATTCTTGTCTAACATCTTGGTTTTTAATCTACCCTTATGGACATTTTTTTCTATAAGTTTTTCATCTTCAATATAAATAAAAGGTCCATCAGAAAAATTATTTACATCAGAACAAGAAAATGTCAATAGAAGAGATAAAAGAAATAAATTTCTCATCAATAAATAACTAGCCTTTAAGAGTTTTATGTTCAATGATTTCTGGAATATTATCCTTATCATCAATCAATTCTGGTGAGTTTTTTCTTATCCAATAGTAAATAATTCCATTAAGAAATTGATTGTAATTAGGGGTTGTTCCAAATCCTTTTTTAGCAGCATCTGAATTAACTGCATCTTCAATTAAATTATGCATTTGATCAGATATATTATATTCAATTTTCATTAATTTAATTTAAATTTGAAAAAATAGTTGGTGACAGAAAAACCTGTTCTATCTTTTTAACAATAGGCCCATTAAGTCTGCTCTCTTCAAATACTTTAGTCCATTCAGGATCATTGATAAAACTATCCCAAGATTTATTTCTTGCATCCATATCTTTAAAAGAGACAATGTAAACGAGTGCTTCATTTCCATTGTTTTGAAAAATAAATGTATCTGCAAACGATAATGAGTCTCGTTTTAAAGTTGTCCAATATCCAACGTTTCTAAATCCATGTTTTTCAAATAATTTTGTAGTATGATTCTCAAATCGAGAAATAATATCATCAAATTTTCCTTCATGTGTATAGTAAACTCTCATCTCATATACCTTATGATCAATCTGGTCGATTAAGTTTATTTCCTTATCATTACAAGAGGTTGATATAATAAATAAAAGGACAGTAAATAAAATATTTTGTATTTCTTTCATTTATGAAATTTATTTAATTTTTCTTAATTCACCTAATAGGAGATTCGCCTTCTGACTATAAGTAAGTGGTGATCCTGGCTCATATATCTTATCATATAATTTCCGACACTCTCTCTCAAGTTTTTTGTTTAAAGACCTACTCTTAAGGTATTCTTCAAATTCTCTTCTATTCATAAATTATTTGAATCAACTTTTAAAATGTAAATTTATAATATGAAAAAATATTTATGGTTTTTAGCACCGGCATATTTCCTAGCTAGAGCAATTTTTTTAGCTAATGAGGGAAATTTTGGTGTTGGCTTTATTCTAAGAGTAATACTATTTTTTGTAACTCTTTACTGGGCGTATAAAGAGTTTATTAAATAGAATTAAATTAAAATATTTAACTTTTCTAAAATAGTTTTATTATTCGTTTGATGGATCTCCATAATTATTTGAGCCATCAGTTCCTTTAATTATATCAAGATATAATATATAGAAGATACCAATAATAGTAGCTATCCATAGTAAGTTCCATCCGCTTTTATTAACATCATGAAGTCTTCTTATAGAAAGTGATAAAGAAGGTATTAATGTTATAAGACTAAAGATTGTACCAGTAATTCCAATATCTTCCATTGAAGCACCAAGTACTTGAGTATCAATACCCATGAATGCTATAGATAAAATAGAACTAAAAAGAGTAAAATACCAATATTCTGGTCTATTAGCTCTTGAGTTAAAATCGAATGCTTTTTTAAAAGCGAGGATAAAATATTTCATAAGTTAAGTTTATAGTACATAAATTTAAGAAATATTAAACATTATATTACAATATGCTTTAAATTTACTAACATGAAATTAAAAATCAACAATCTTTCAAAGACTTATAAAAATGGAGTAAAGGCTCTAGATAAAGTAAATCTTGAGATTGGTGTCGGGATGTTTGGACTTTTAGGTCCCAACGGTGCCGGTAAGTCAACTTTAATGAGAACCATAGCGACTATTCAAAGTCCAGATGAGGGTAAAATTCTTTTTAATAAAATAAATGTTTTAGAAGATAACATTTCATTAAGAAAACTTTTAGGTTATTTACCTCAGTCGTTTGGAGTATATCCTAATATGACTGCAGATAGTTTATTAAATTACTTTGCTATCCTAAAAGGAATTTCAAGTAAAAAGGAAAGGTCTGTTTTGATCGACAGGTTATTAGAAATAACAAATTTAAAAGATGTAAGATGGAAAAATGTTAGTGGATTTTCGGGAGGTATGAAACAAAGATTTGGTATAGCTCAATTACTAATTAACAAACCTAAATTAATCATTGTTGATGAACCAACAGCAGGACTAGACCCAGCTGAAAGACAACGTTTTTTAAACGTATTAAGAGAAGTTGGCTCTAGCTCAACAGTCATATTCTCAACTCATATAGTTGATGATGTTAAAGAACTTTGTAATAACATGGCGATAATGAATGAAGGGAGAATATTGAATCAAATTAAACCTGTTGAGTCAACAAATAAATTGAAAGGAAAAATATGGAATAAAGTCATTGACAAATCATTATTAGATAAAATGGACAAAAAATACAATATTTTATCTACAAGCTTTAACCCTGATAATTCATTAAACATCAGGATTTTTTCTGACCAAAAAACTGTAACAGGATTTAAGAAAGTTGATCCTGATTTAGATGATGTATATTTTTTAACCTTAAAAGAAAATTCCTAGATAGTAAGTGTTTTACAATATTTTTATAAATGAAATTATATTCTGGTTTAAAAAACCAGCTCTATATGTTTACAGTATAATCTTTCTTCTACTTGGTCTATTTGCCTCAGGAGCTTCTGCTGGTCTTTTTGATTCTGTTTCTCTTACCGTCGGTTCTTCTAGAATAGTAAACTCTCCATACGCTATCACTGGATTGTTTGGTGGAATGAGTTCGCTGATAATTTTTTTGTATCCATCTATAATTGGGGTTGGAATATATAGAGATTACAAGACTGAAACTCATTCAATATTGTATTCCTATCCGTTTACAAAAATGCAATATTTATTTGCTAAATTTTTTAGTGGAGTATTTATTGTACACCTGATAATTTTAATTCTAGGTATTGGAGTTAGTGTTGGATTTATTTTACCAGGCACAAATCAGGATCTTTTAAAAGCTTTTGAGTTAAAACCTTATCTAGATATATACTTTATATACATTCTTCCTAATATAATTTTTACAGGATTATTAGTTTTTGGTGTAGTTACCTTTACTAGAAATATATCAGCAGGTTTTATTTTTGTATTGATATTAGTTGTTCTTCAAGGTTTTTTAGCTGGTTACGCTCAAGATGCTGAAAATAGACTCTTTGCAGCATTAGTAGATCCTTTCGGAGATCTTGCAATTCAATATTATACTCAATATTGGACTGTAGCTCAGCAAAATGAGCTCTATCTTCCTATTAAAGGAGTTTTAATATACAATCGACTAATATGGCTGTCTGCAGCTGCTTTATTATTCGGTTTAATTTACCGTACATTTTCATTTAGTCAAAACGCAATAAGTTTCTCTTTTTGGAAAAAAACTGTTCAGAAGGTAAATAAACCAAACTTTCTTGGAATTATTGATATCAATTTACCTAAAGTAAGACTTGATTATTCATTCTTATCTCAGCTAAAATTATTAAACAGATTATCTAATGTAGACTTTATATATATAGTTAAAAATTTACCATTTGTATCTATAGTCCTTTTTGGATTATTAATAAACATCTTAAGTCTGTTTGAACTAGGAAATATATTTGGGACAGCTACACTTCCAAGAACATGGAGAATGCTTGAAGCTGGGGAAACTTTAGCACTATCAATTAATATTTGTACTTTTTTATATGCTGGGATGCTTATCCACAGATCAAGAATATTTAAATCCAATGAACTTATAGATACAACTCCAACAAAGAATTGGGTGTTGTTCGGATCAAAATTTCTTGCTGTAATTAAAATGCAAATATTGTTGGTATCCTTAGTAATGGTATCAGGATTAATTTTCCAAGTTTACAAAGGATTTTATGATTTTGAAATTAACCTTTATTTATATGAATTATTAGTCTTAGGACTTATCTATTATATTATTTGGGCTTTCCTTGCATTCTTAGTTCAAACATTAATTCCTAATCCATACCTAGGTCTTTTTATTATGATCGTTCTTTTAATTGGTATTCCTTTGACTCAGCTTGCAGGAATTGAACAATCAATATTTAAATATAATCAAGGTCCAGGATTCTCTTATTCAGATATGAATGCCTACGGATCATCTATTAACAGATACTTTGTATACAAAGTCTATTGGTTCTCCCTTGGAATAGTATTCTTTATCTTAACACTTCTATTTTACAACAGAGGATTAACTACCCATTTTAAAGAAAGAATAAATATCGCCAAGCAAAGATTTAATGGATGGAATCCATTCTTTCTATCAATATTTTCAATTTTATTTATATCTATTGGATCATATATTTACTACACGAATAATATCGAAAATGTGAGAAGATCTTCAAAAGAGCAAGAGATTGCAACTGTTGAATGGGAAAAAAAGTATAAAAAATACGAAGATTATGCACAACCTAGAATTGTTTCAGTAAACGTAAACCTAGATTTATTTCCCAAGACTCGTGATTTTTTCGTTGATGGGGAATACATTCTTGTTAATAAATCAAAACAAATTATAGATAGTATTTTTCTAGATCATTCGAGCAGGATAAGTACTTTTGATTTTGACAGAGAAAATTCCTTAGTTCTTGAGGACACAACATATCACTTTGATATTTATAAGTTTAAAAGTCCAATTTTACCTGGAGATTCCCTAAGATTAAATTTTACAGTTAAAAATAAACCAAACACTTTACTCAGAAATAATTCTCCAATATTATACAATGGAACTTTTTTAAGTAATCAAAATTTTCCGAGTCTTGGCTATCAGGGGTATGAGTTGACTGATGACAAAACAAGAGAGAAATATGATTTACCTCCAAATGAACTGAAACCGCTCCCGTCTGATTCAACAGCACTTGGAAATACTTATATCTCAAAAGATTCTGATTGGATAGATTTTGAAGCTACAGTTAGCACTTCTATAGATCAAATTGCTATTGCACCAGGTTATCTTCAGGAAGAATGGGTGGTAGATAATAGAAGATATTTTAATTACAAAATGGATAGTAAAATACTTAATTTTTATTCTTTTAATTCAGCCGATTATGTCGTTATTAAAGACAATTGGAACGATGTAAATCTTGAGATTTATTACCATAAGGGTCATGAGTATAATTTAGACAGAATGATCAAAGGAATTAAAGCAGCATTAGAATATTGTACTGAGAACTTTAGTCCATATCAACATAAACAGCTTAGGATAATAGAATTTCCTAAAACTCAAGGATTCTATGCTCAATCATTCCCAAACACAGTCCCTTTCTCAGAAGGATTAGGGTTTATAGCCGATGTTGATGATTCCGAGGACGGTGGAAATGATTATCCTTTTTATGTTACAGCTCATGAAGTTGCTCATCAATGGTTTGCACATCAAGTTATAGGAGCAGACGTATTAGGCTCTACTGTAATGTCTGAAAGTTTATCTGAATATGTTGGATTAAAGGTTATCGAGGGTGTAAATGGGAAGAATAAAATGAGAAAGTTTTTAAAGAAAGCATTAGATGATTATTTGTTGTCAAGAACATTTGAAACTAAAAGGGAAAACGCTCTTATGTTCAACGATGGTCAGGGGTACATTCATTATCAAAAGGGTTCATTAGTTTTCTATGCATTAAGTGATTATTTAGGTGAGAAAAATCTAAATAAGGCTATTTCTAAATACGTTAAAAATGTAGGGTTTCAAGACCCACCATATACCACTTCAGTAGAACTATTAGATTATATAAAAGAAGCTACACCTGATTCATTGTCCTATGTTTTAAAGGATATGTTTGAGACTATTACTTTATACAACAATAATGCTGTGTCTGCTACATCAAAAAAAATGGATAATGGAAAGTATAAAATTGATTTTGAATTTAATGTAAGTAAGTATAGAAATGATGAAAAAGGAATGATAAATTATGGTGATCAAGAGAAAGACTCAATCATTTATAAAGGAAAAGATATGGATGATCCACTTTACTCAGTATATCTTGAGGATTATTTAGATATAGGGGTATTTGGATCAGATGAAGATGAGAATGAAACTGAATTATATCTAAAAAAACATAAGATTTCCGATATTAATAATAAACTATCAATAATCGTAGATGAGGAACCAAAAGAGATAGGTGTTGACCCATATAATAAGTTAATAGATACTGACTCAGGTGATAATAGAAAGAGAATAGTATTGGAGGATTAAAATGAAAATAGTTTATCAATTTCATCTTTTAGCTATATCAATATTATTTATTAATTGTTCCTCGGATGAGGAAATCTCTTTTGTTACAATTAATGTAGAAACTGAGGTAAGTCAATCTCAAAATACTCAAAAAAGCCTTCTTAATTCAAATACAACAGGTGTCTTTTCATTTTCACCAACAGGACCACTTAGCAATAAAAATTTAGATATTTATTTTCATATTCCTGAAGGAGACATGAAATCATTACCGATACTATTTTCTTTTCATGGAGGATCGAGAAATGCAAATGATTACAGAGATGATTGGATTAGCATGGCTAATCAAAATAATTTTATGGTTTTTGCACCTGAATTTAATTCTGATAATTTTCCTACCGGTGACATGTATAATTTGGCGAATATTTTTCTAGATGGTGATAACCCAAGCGCAGAATCATATAATTCTCCTGAAAACTGGACATTTTCTATAATTGATCAATTATTTGAATTTATAAAGAGTGAAGTTGACGGAAATCAAGAATCTTATAACGCATGGGGTCATTCAGCTGGAGCACAATTTCTTCATCGATTTATTCTATATCTACCTAACAGTAAACTAAATACTGCTGTTTGTTCAAATGCAGGATGGTATACTGTCCCAGAAACAGGAGTATCATTTCCTTATGGATTAAATGGTAGTAGATTAGAAAGCGTAAACCTTAGAGATGCATTTTCAAAGAAGGTATATATTCACCTAGGTGAGGAAGATAATAATCCAAACTCATCTTCTTTAAGGCACAATGATGTAGTGGATAATCAACAAGGTAGAAATAGACTTGTTAGAGGGAGGTATTTCTTTCAAAAGTCAAAAGAGAAGGCTGAATCGTTAGATACTGAATTTAATTGGGTGAAAACACCTGAAGTTCCTAATGTTGGACATGATCACACAGCTATGGCACTTGATGCTCTTCAATTTATTTTACAAGAATAAAAAAAACCCTCTAAAAGAGGGTTCTTTAATAATTAAATTACTTTGCCATCACAAGTTCAACTTGAAGCCAACCGTGCATCTTTCTTGAAGCAATTCCATATTTAGTCATCATCTTATCTATAAATGACTCATCCCCATTTTCTCCTCCTTCTTTATTTATTTCAAAAATTGAGTGAGTAATTGGTTTATATGCATTTTCAGATCTATCAAGAATTTCAGAGAAATCCCACCAGTATTTGTATCCTTTATGTCTTTCTCTAAAGTATTCTATTTCAAAGTCTACATAATCATCATTTAATTGTTCCATACTTATGTATGAAGCAGTTACACCACCTTCAGGATCCATTCCATCCTCAGAAAGGTTTGAAATACTCTTTTTAATATATGTGTTTGTTCTAGCTCTATATTTATTTTCCTGACCTTCTTTAATGTATTTTCTAATTACAGACCTTTTTGTCTTTCCTTTATGAGCTTCTTGAATTAATTCCATCCAATCAACAGGAGCCTCTAGTTGTTCCATTGATTCATATATATTAATTATAATATAATCAGCCCATGGGTTATTATCGTTACTAGATGGGTCAACTTTCCAAATAGACCATCCAGCTTGAAGACCATCAGCAATTGCTTTTTCCTTAGCAACACCCCAAAAAGCCTCGAATTGTTCATAATCTTGTTCTGTTCCCTCGTTTAAAGTGACATGTTCACTAGTCCAATAGAACTGAGCATTTAATGAAACTGAAAAAATAAGAGCAATACAAGTGTGTAAAAAATTTTTCATTTTATTTATTTATTTATGGTTAATGGGTAAATTTAAATAATTATTAATAAAGACTGTATTGAATCAATTAAATGAACGTATTATTAATAATTAATTTCTAACTTCATCAAATAAATTTTCTATGAGATCATTAATATTATTAGCTTTGAGCACATTTTTTTTTATTAGTTGCTCCAATATGAATTTATCAACTCCCCCTACTGCCTTAAAAAAAGAAAAAAAACTTGAGATACATGGTGATCTAAGAATTGATAACTACTATTGGCTAAATGAAAGAGAAAATCCTGAGGTAATATCATACTTAGAGGAAGAAAATAATTATACTGAGTCTGTCTTAGGTAGTACAAAAAAATTACAAGAAAAGCTTTTTGAAGAAATGAAAAGCAGAATTAAAGAAGATGACAGCTCTGTTCCATATTATTTTAATGATTATTGGTATATAACTAAATATGAAAAAGGTAAAGAGTATCCTATATACACAAGAAAATTTAAAAATTTAGATGCAGATGAAGAAATTTTATTAGATGTTAATTTATTAGCTAAAGATTATAAATACTTCAGGGTTTCTGGTGTAAGCATTAGTCCAGATAATAGCAAACTTGCATTTGGTATAGATACACTGTCAAGAAGAATATATACTATTAAAGTGAAGAATCTTGAATCCGGTGAAATGTATTCAGATAATATAAGTGGAGTAAATTCATATGCTACTTGGGCAGCTGATAATGAAACTCTATTTTATACTGGTAAGGATAGTCAAACACTAAGATCAGATAAAATTTACAGACATAAACTTGGAAGTGATCAAGAAAATGATGTTTTAGTTTATGAAGAAAAAGATGATACTTTTTCTACATACGTGTACCCCTCAAAATCAAGAGAATATATAATGATTGCATCAGGTAGTACCATGTCAAACGAATTTAGGTTTCTTTCAAGTAAAACCCCTTTAGATAAATTTGAAATTATTCAAAAAAGAGAAAGAGGTCTTGAATATACACCATATCAATTTGAGGATATGTTTTACATTTCAACAAATATTGATAACAGTACAAATTTTAAGTTGGTTAAAACCCCTATTTCTAAACCTAGCAAATCAAATTGGAAAGATGTTATACCTCACAGAGAAGAAATACTTTTAGAAGATGTTGACTTCTTCCGAGATTTTATGGTCATTGGAGAACGAGAAAATGGTCTTCTAAAAATAAGAATTAAAACATGGGATAATAAAACAGACTATTATTTAGATTTCAAGAGTGGCTTTGATTTTGAGAATGAAACTTATAGCGCTTCAATTGGCTCAAATCCAGACTTTAATACTGATCTACTTAGATATAGTTACACATCCCTAACTACACCTTATAGTGTAATAGATCATAATATTAAAAGTCAAAAAGAAGAAATAAAGAAACAACAAGAAATTTTAGGTGGTGAATTTGATTCAAATAACTATACATCAGAAAGATTATTTGCTACAGCACATGATGGAAAAAAAATCCCAATCTCTATTGTAAGACATGTTGATACTGAATTATCACCAGAGACTCCAATACTTCAATATGCATATGGGTCATATGGCTCTACGGTTGATCCATCCTTTTCATCAGTTAGATTAAGCCTACTTGATAGAGGCTTTGCTTTTGCTATAGCTCATATTAGAGGAGGTCAATATCTAGGTAGACCCTGGTATGAAGATGGTCGAATGTTATCTAAGAAAAATACTTTCAAAGATTTTGTAAGCTGTTCAAAATATCTAATCGATAACAATTTAACATCAAAAAATCATTTGTATGCTGAAGGCGGCTCAGCTGGCGGTCTTTTAATGGGTGCTATTATGAATATGGCACCAGAATTGTATAATGGAGTTATTGCAGCTGTTCCTTTCGTTGATGTAGTTACTACAATGTTAGATGAGAGCATTCCGCTAACGTCAGGCGAGTATGATGAATGGGGAAATCCAAATGATAAAGAATACTATGATTATATGTTATCATATTCTCCTTATGATAATTTAAGAGAGGTTGAATATCCTAATACACTTATTACTACAGGTCTTCACGATTCTCAAGTACAATATTGGGAACCAGCTAAATGGGTAGCAAAGCTGAGAAATTTCCATCAAGGAGAAAATGTTATAATATTAAAGACAAATATGGACGCCGGTCATAGTGGTGCTTCAGGAAGATTTGAACCACTAAAAGAGATTGCATTAGAATATGCCTTTCTTTTTATGCTTGAGGATATAAATAAATAGACATACCTTTTTTATGTGAGTAAGTCTTGGATCAAAATCCAAAAATAAACCAGTTTAACTGAGATATCATTACTAAGATTATAATTGAGTATACAATCCAGATAAAGGTTCCCATTTTATTAAGGCCTATAGGGCCTAGCCAATCTGAGGCCTTTAAGTGCCAATAAGATCTTAAGTAGTATCTCATTCCTACTATACTAAAAATTAATGCAGTCAACTTGATGAAGAACCATAGATAAAAAAGAAATTCCATAATTAAACTTATATATTTGTAGAGTATTATTGAGTTATTAAAAAATAAATATTTTACCCAAATTTCTATAAATGCAGATACTAAAGTTTTT
>TARA_B100001057_G_scaffold124171_2_pt1 | contig 16609 bp, 15 predicted proteins | sample TARA_B100001057 | Tara Oceans TARA_B100001057 (sample SAMEA2621839) | marine metagenome | biome: marine biome (ENVO:00000447); feature: surface water layer (ENVO:00002042); material: "saline water (ENVO:00002010), including plankton (ENVO:xxxxxxxx)" | depth 5 m
CGAAGCGCCCAATTCTGCTTCGAGATGGAATTCTAGTGTGGCAATACGCTGAAGAATCCGGATTGCCTGAGCCGGGTCCTGCACACCTGGCAGTTCAACCACAATGCGATCAGACCCTTGCTGCTGCACCGTAGGTTCGGAGACACCAAGAGCATCTACCCGGTTCAGCAAGGTGGTCCGGTTGGCCTGAAGAGTATCCCTCTGGGTTTGCAGGATAACATCTGGCGACAAGCGCATATCCAGCAGAAACAAGTCATTGACTTCTCGATTCTGAAACTGAACCTCCGGAAAATTATTGATCAGTTCTGAACGAGCGGCGAAGCGCTCCTGCGAACTGGAAAACCTCACCTCAAGATAAGTGTTGTCGACCAGATTGATGCCCCGGGTTCGGATGCGTTGCTCTCTAAGAATTGAACGAACATTACTGAGATTGTCTTGCATTCGCCGCTCAAGGGCAGCTTCCATATCAACTTCCATCAGAAAATGCACACCGCCCTGCAAATCCAACCCGAGGTTCATCTTATCTGCACCTATGGCTTGCATCCAACCGGGGGTGGTTGGAGCAAGGTTCAACGCCACAATGTAGTCGTCGGTCAATGCTTCTTCGATGATCGTCTTTGCACGGAACTGATCATCGACATCCCCAAACCGGAACTGCATGCTGTTTTCGTCGGATACCACTCCGAAGAATTCAATCTGTGCTGCTTCAAGAACGGTTTCAACCAGTGCGATATCAGCTTCACTGATCTCGAAATTCTCGTTATTGATAAGAATAGCTTCGTCGTCAGGATAGAGATTAGGCGCAGAATAAAGCAAGCCCAGAACGACAACAAACAATATGAAAAGATTTTTCCAAAGCGGATAGCGGTTCAACATAACGGGTTCCGGTTGTGCGTCGATATCGCGCTGCCAACGCAAGATCACTGATCGGACATTGGCTTTGAGCTGATCTCAGCCAAGCCCGGTACTCTATATCTGATTGATCGTGCCTTTAGGTAGCGCGGCAGCTATCGCTGATTTCTGGAGTTTCAACTCTACCTCTTTGGCGACCTCAATAGCGACATATTCCTCATTTACCCGCGTTACCTTGCCCATCAAACCACCAGAAGTCATGACTTCGTCGCCCTTGTCTATGCCATCTACCAGTTCTTTGTGTTCTTTTGCCCGCTTAGACTGCGGACGCCACAGAACAAAATAGAACAGCACGAACATACCGCCAAAAAGAAACAGATTATATGTCAGCGAGGGTGCTGAAGAGGCAGCCTCTTGTGCATAGGAAATTGGGAAAATGAAGTCCATAAGTCAATGTCACTCTTGTTTGTAGGCAATTGGATACATGGTGCAGCTGAGTGGACGGCCATACGTTTCTCAAATCGTCATCACTCGTCTACGGTATCTCAATTTAACCCCGTTTCTTTAGATCAGCCCTCATCAAGTCGGAGCTGATCTTCCCGATACCGCCGTACAAAGTCGCTCAATCTACCGTGTTCTATCGCCCCACGCAATCTAGCCATTAACTGCTGATAGTAGTGAAGGTTATGAATCGTATTGAGGCTTGAGCCGAGTATTTCCTTACATTTGTCTAGATGGTGCAGATAAGCTCTGGAAAAATTTTGACAAGTATAGCAATCACAGTTCTCATCAAGCGGCCGTGGATCATTCCGGTATCGGGCATTTCGCAACCGGAGCAATCCGCTAGATGTAAATAAATGCGCATTTCGGGCGTTTCGAGTTGGCAAGACGCAGTCAAACATATCAATACCCTGAGTCACGCCGTTTATGATGTCATCAGGCGTTCCAACCCCCATCAGATAGCGAGGTTTCGATTCTGGCATATAGGGTGTAATTTCTTCGACGATTCTTGCCATTTCCTCTTTAGGTTCGCCGACAGAGAGTCCACCGATCGCATAGCCAGGATATCCCTGAGCCAGCAAGCCCTCCAAAGACGCGCGACGCAGGTTGGCATACATTCCTCCCTGGATAATGCCAAACAAAGCAGCCGGATGATCCGCATGCGAGCGCTTACAGCGCGCTGCCCAGCGAAGAGAAAGCTCCATGGATTTTCGGGCCTGCCCTTCGTCTGCTGGAAAAGGGGTGCACTCATCGAAAACCATGATGATGTCCGCGCCGAGTTTTTGTTGCACCTCGACCGCAGCCTCCGGACCAAGAAATACCTCGGAGCCATCAACCGGCGACCGAAATTTGACCCCTTCCTCAGATATTTTTCGCATTGCTCCTAGGCTGAAGACCTGAAACCCGCCGGAATCTGTCAGAATTGGTTTTGGCCACGCCATGAAACCATGCAGGTCCCCCTGTTGCTGAATGATTTCGATGCCCGGCCGCAACATCAGATGAAAAGTATTGCCCAAAATTATATCTGCACCAATATCGAAGAGCTGAGCAGGGGTCAGACTCTTGACTGTCCCGTAGGTTCCAACCGGCATAAATACCGGTGTACGCACTTCGCCTCTTTGAAAGCTGAGCGTCCCCGTTCGCGCATTTCCATCGCAAGCCGAGACAGAAAATTTCATCTCGCAATTCTGCAGTCTTGAAGACATCCCTTAGTGCTCGCGAGTGGACTTGAAGGATATTTCAGACCAGCGCTCTTCGGTCAGGGTCAAATTTACCCGAGTGGGAGCCAAATAGGTCAGATATCCACCACCGTCTATGGCTAAATTGTCGAAAGCTTTTTTGCGAAACTCCTCAAGCTGCGTCGGGTCAGCTGACTCGACCCAACGGGCAGCATGAATCGAAATCGGCTCGTACACACACTCGACCTTATATTCTTCCTTCAGACGAAACGCCACGACCTCGAACTGAAGCACACCAACCGCTCCGACAATGAGGTCATTATTGCGGAGCGGCATGAATACCTGGGTTGATCCCTCTTCAGACAGTTGAGTGAGACCTTTTTGAAGCTGTTTGAGCTTGAGTGGATCCCTCAAGCGAATTCGTCTGAATAATTCAGGTGCAAAGTGCGGGATACCTTTGAATTTGAGCGCGTCGCCGGCGGTGAAGGTGTCACCAATCTGAATAGTTCCATGATTATGCAACCCAATGATGTCCCCAGATACAGCCGTCTCGGTATGTTCACGATCTCCCGCAACGAAAGTTACAGCATCGGTGACTTTAATTTCTTTCCCGATTCGGCTGTGATACATCTTCATGCCTTTTTTGTATTCGCCGGAGCAGATGCGCATAAATGCGATCCTGTCGCGGTGCTTGGGATCCATATTAGCCTGAATCTTAAAGATAAAACCGGTAAAGCTTGAGTCATCAGCTGCCACGGTCTTTGTTTCAGTTTCTCGGTCGAGCGGACCAGGCGCCCATTCAACAAAATCGTCGAGCATCTCTTTCACGCTGAAATTTCCAAGGGCTGTACCGAAATAAACCGGCGTCATTTCACCCCTGAGATAGGCCTGCCGGTCAAATTCATGAGAAGCGCCCTGCACCAGTTCAATTTCGTCAAGAAAATCCTGGTGATAGGCTCCGAGCAATTCTTCCGCCTCTAGACTTCGCAAACCTTCGATGCAGACGTTATCTGGAATTTGGTTGCCCTGGCCTTTTTGATATAAATGAATAGTATCAGTGACCAAGTTATAAGCCCCCTTGAACTCTTTACCCATGCCTAGGGGCCAATTAATTGGCGCACAGTGAATGTCCAGAACGTTCTCTATCTCATCTAGAATGTCTATCGGATCTCGGATATCGCGATCCAGTTTATTTACAAAGGTAAATATCGGCGTATCCCGCAGTCGGCATACTTGCATCAGTTTGATGGTACGCTCTTCTACACCTTTGGCGCCATCGACTATCATCAGCGCAGAGTCAACCGCGGTCAGCACTCGGTAAGTATCTTCCGAGAAATCTTCATGGCCCGGCGTGTCAAGCAGATTTACAACCCGATCCTTATAAGGAAACTGCATGACCGAAGACGTCACCGAAATTCCACGTTGCTGCTCCATTGCCATCCAGTCAGAAGTCGCGTGACGATCTGATTTCTTGCCTTTTACCGTTCCAGCGACTTGAATAAGATTTCCGAACAGTAAAAGTTTTTCCGTAATAGTGGTTTTGCCGGCATCAGGGTGAGAGATGATCGCCAATACACGCCGGCGATCAACATCTCGCTGGAATAGTCCTGTCATTTTCACGGTAAACTCGCAATTGCTTCGGGAGCATTTGAACGGAGGGAGGAATTATACCAGGTGCTTGATCGCGTCACAGCAGCACGAAACGCTCGAGATTCAGTTTTCGACTGCTTTAGGCCTACAGCTGCTATGCATTATAATGAACAATGGAAAAAACGGACCTCAACGAGGCTGTCTACCAATTGACGAAATGGACCACATCATGGATTTCACCTTGACGGAACAACAACGCGCTCTTCAGGAAGCGGTCAGAAAATTCGCTCAACAAGAACTGCCAGACATCGCACTGCAAATTGAGATTAACGATGAGCCAGTGGATCTCGCATTGCGCAGGCGCTTTGGCGAACTCGGCTATCTTGGTGTGAACCTTGATTGTTCGATCGGAGGTGGTGGCATGAGCCATCTCGACGCAGTGATTGTGCTGGAGGAAGTGGCCAAAATTTCGATTGCGGTCGCGTTTCCGATCTTCGAAGCCTGTTTTGGCCCGAGTCTGGCCATCGCCCACTTCGGCAGCGAGTCACTGAAGCAGCGATACCTGCCGAGCGTCTGCGCCGGAGACAAGGTGGTGGCTGTATCCATGTCAGAGCCGGGTGCCGGATCCGCACTAACTGACCTGAGCACCCGCGGCGAGATCAACGGGAACAAGATTACCCTCAACGGCACTAAACGATGGTGCTCGGGTGCGGGTCACTCGGAAGCCTATGTGGTGTACTGCAGGCTCTCCGAAGAGACAGGCGCCAAAGGCATTGGGGCTGTGGTCGTTGACAAGGGCGCTACTGGCTTGAGTTTCGGCAAACGTGACCATCACATGGGCTTTAGGGGCATTTACAGTTGCGACATGCACTTCGACAGCGTCGAAGTGCCGCTTGAAAACATGCTCGTGCCGGCAGGTAGTTTTGGTAAACTGATGGATGCGTTTGACCTCGAACGATGCGGCAATACCACCATGTCACTTGCAGTTGCTCAGTCAGCATTCGATTACGTACTAAACTATAGCCAGGAGCGTCAGCAATTCGGCAAACCGCTTGTAGATTTTCAGGCCGTGCAAATTCAGCTCGCCGAAATGAAAATGAAATTGGAGGCTGCGCGCCTGTTACTTTATCGGGCAGTGGTGAATGCCGAAACTGGCCTGCCTTCAGTTGGAGAAAGCTCTGTTGCCAAATGCTTCGCAAATGAGGCAGTCCGTGAAGTGACGGGAAAGGCCATGCAGATTATGGGCGGATATGGCTATTCAAAGGAGTTCCCTATTGAGCAAAAGCTTCGAGACGCTTGGGGCTGGGGAATTGCTGGTGGTTCGATTGACATCCAGAAAGTGAACATTGCATCTGCGCTGGTAAATCGCCGCTTTAACCAGCGCGCAAGCTGAACTGCCTAGTGCAAGGATCTACCGACAGGGCGGCAGCGAGACTCTGCGAAGTCCGGGTGGAGGATGTCTATTCGCTTGACCAACAGTAGATCGTGACGAGACAGATGATCATGCTCGGTGTCTGACCAAGCCTTGATGTCTTCCAACATCACGCACACGACATCATCATCGTCAATGTCAACCACTATGCAGGACTTAAAACCGTCTACCGTGTTGATCGAAGCAAGCGAACCAACATCGTACTGATAAATCGGCAGAAACCTGCAGGTATTCTGGATTAATCCGGTGGGCGTGAAAGCAACCCCAAAGCCCGCAGCCGCGACTACATTTATGATCTCAACCACTTCAGGATCGGTCAGATCAATCCGAACGGTTTCAGCAAGCGGCTGATTAACTTCCAACTGCTGGTGATTAATCAATTTGAGAAAAAGGTCTATGTCTTCCTGATTCCACTCTAACGTTTCCTCGGAGACGGACCGGATGCTGTCTGAGGAAAGACTTTGTACATCAGTTTCTATGGTCAGATCGCGAACTCTCGTGTCCGGAGGACAGGGCACAACCATAGAGACAGAACAGTACCCGTCGCTACGCTCGGCACTAAGGCGCCACAGAAATGGAATTTCACTACTCAGTTCAAACATGTCAAGCCGCTAGATTTTACTTACAGGGAGACGTTGTAATCGTTTGTCGACCGAATGATTGACAAAATTAGCAGCGACAGCAACCTTTTTTTATGAGTAATCATTACGCCTTTATGCCGAAGTTACAAAGCAATGCTAAAGATGATTTCAGCAGTTCCTATTAAGGTATTGAACAGACGAGGAATTCTAATGAAAAGCCGCTTGCGGCTTTGTCCACAGAATCTGTGGATAACTCAGTGGGTATATTCTGCAATCTGGCTGCGAGACGCGATTTTTCGTGAGCCTGACACAGATTGACTAAAATTTAATCAATGGCATATTTGCAATAAAATCAATTACTTATAAGTTATTGAATGACTAATTAAAAATAAAACATGCTGTTTTGTAGGCTTTTCTGGTCACAACGCTATTTTTGTGCATAAATTCACGGGTCAAAACAACTTTTCAATAAAACAGATGCGTTTTATTACTGTTTTTATTGAAGTTTTTACTCCTATAGTACCGTTCGTTCTCAAAGCTATTTTCACTGCACATTTGAGCTTCTTACTGAACTTTAGCTATCTCAACATCATTTAAAGCGGCGCCGCAACTTCAGGTTCGGCGTCTAGCGAGGCCGCGACAGGAGGCGCCTCAACTCAAATCTCCGTGGTAAACGTATCCGCTACAACTACCTGTGTTTTTTGTGCTGCATGCCGATAATATATCATTGAATCGGCGACAAAAGACTCCAACTAAAATGTGAGACCTTGAATTACCGTTACATTTTTGGCGGCTCAACCAGCGGCAGTAATTAAATTTAACAAAGATGTCAGTTAGGCTCGTTATAACTTTACAACTTCTTGTACCATTTTTAATGGGGCTTTCGTGGCCGTCAAGCGCTCAGAACATCTTTGAGACGGCCCATTTCGACTGGCTGGGAAAACAAGTATTCCGCAATGAATGTGATTCTAGGCCAGCCTGTCTCACAAGTTGGAATGCAGGGGAGGATTTCCCCTCGCTTGGAATCGGGCACTTTATTTGGTACCGAGCTGGGCAGCAGGAGATTTTTGAAGAGACTTTCCCACAACTGCTGTTATTTCTAAAACATCGGCAGGTTTCGCTGCCTTCGTGGCTACAGAATTCGACTGATCCTAACAATCCCTGGCCCAATCGCGCTGCGTTCAGCGCAGCAAAACAGAGCAAGCAGATGCGCGAGCTGAGGATGTTTTTACTGACGACATCCTCCTTGCAAGCAGAATTTATCGTCTCGCGCTTCACCCAAACACAAGATGAAATCGTATTCAGTTTTCAGCCCAATGACCGCAACAAAGCGCGGCGAATCATGCAGGGGCTGGCCGCTATACATCCGCCCTACGGACAGTACGCCCTCATTGATTATCTGCACTTCAAAGGCTCCGGTCTGAATTCTGCGGAACAGTATCGTGGCATGGGATGGGGGCTAAAACAGGTGATAGCCGAAATGTTCGATACGGAGCTTTCCCTCTATCACTTCGTTGAAGCAGGAACAAAGGTGCTTGATCGACGCATCAGTAATGCCCCTGTCGAACGCTCGGAGGCCCGCTGGCGTGAAGGCTGGCATAATCGATTGCTGTCTTACCTGCCATCAAAAAATTGAAGTCGTTGCCCGTTTCGACAATAGTCATTACCCTTCAAGACTCTGTTTCTTCAAAAAGAGCCCTGACTTATGCCATTTCAGCGGAAAAATATCGCCACCATGGGAGGTTATGTGCCCGGCGAGCAAGTCGACAACGACGACGTCATTAAGCTGAACACAAACGAGAACCCATACCCGCCCAGTCCAGAAGTGGCAGCGAGACTCAAAGGCATCAATTCAGCTTCCTTGAGGCGCTACCCCTCACCAACGGCGGAACCGTTTCGAGAGTCAGCAGCGCGCTGTCATGGCATCGCCGCCGAGAACATCGTTCCCACCAACGGGGGTGACGAGCTATTGCGACTGGTACTGACGACTTTCGCAGGGCCTGGCGAAACTGTGGCCGTCACACGGCCTACTTACTCTCTCTACCGAGTATTGACCGAAATTCAGGACAACAAGCTTCATGAAATCACGCTCGAGGACACCTGGGATTTACCGAAAGAATTCATCCAGCAACTTTCAGTTTCAAACGCCAAAGTTTGCATACTGGTCAACCCTCATGCCCCAACGGGCAAACTGCTTTCCGTTGAGGCTCTGACCGAGATCGCATCAAACTTCGATGGGCTGCTCCTCGTAGATGAAGCCTATGTGGATTTTGTTGACTTGGCTCGGAAACACGACGCAGTTCCAATGGCGATTGAACACAACAATGTCCTGCTGCTTCGGACGCTTTCCAAAGGGTACTCCCTAGCCGGTCTGCGATTCGGCTACGGTATTGGTTCGGCAGAACTAATCAGTCCGATTCTTTACAAAACCCGAGACAGCTACAACACGGACTATATCGCACAGCAACTCGCAGATGCCGCCATTCAGTCACGTGACTATGCGAGAGCCATCTGGCAAAAAGTTCGTGAGGACCGTGAATTACTCGCAGATGCACTAACAAAATTGAATTTCGCTGTCACACCCAGTCAAGCCAACTTCCTGCTCGCCAAACTGCCCGATGGCCGCAGTGCCGAAAGCCTGTATCTGCAGTTAAGATCTGAAAATATACTGGTGCGATTTTTTGATCAAGAACGACTGAGAGATAAACTGAGAATCTCAGTGGGTACTCCCTCGGAAAACGCTGCTCTTATTGCAGCGCTAACAGCCAAATTTGTCTGTACAACTGAGTAAATTATGTTCGAATCTGATGAAAAAGGGGGTTTCACCTTCACTTGCCCTGAGTGCAGAGCTCCCCTTCAGAAGCGGGAGGGGAAAATGGGACCCTTCTGGGGATGCTCTGAGTACCCTAAATGCCGTTCAACGTTGAACGATATCAATGGAAGACCAAGCAAAGAAGTTGATGAGCTCTATCGCTGTCCATTGTGCACCCGACGTCTGGTTCGTGCCGCCCCAGAAAAGGGGAACTATTGGTTCTGCAGTGGCTATAGCAAGGGCTGCAAAGCAACAGTCGCCGACGTTGATGGACGACCTGAAGCCGCCTTCAAATGCCCGAAATGCGGCTCGATGCTTGCCAAACGAGCGAGTAAAAGTGGTGAATTCTGGGGCTGTAGTAGCTATCCTGACTGTAAAGCAACGTTCAATGATCTAAACGACGGACCAGATTTTGATTTTCTCCCTGCTAAACGTACGTAAGAAAACAGCTGCAATCATTGCTGGACTTGCGATCGGCGTGACCTTTCTCTGGGCTATATCCGCGTGGCAGAATATTTCACGAGATGAGCTCATTAGCATTCTGTTCGCCTCAATACTGATGTTAGGCGGCGTGATGGTAACGGCGATCTTGGCGGTCGCAGGGCTTAAACTTATGGCGCGCCTACTGACACGGATATTCTTTGCAAAATCGCCTCCTGACCAGGATCGAACCTGAATCAGGGAAGCGGTAGCGAACGGGAAAAAATCAGCGCATCCTCGCGCTCTGTATCCCCTGGGTAATAATTAGATCGCTCGCCGATCTGAGAAAACCCAAGAGAGCGATAAAGACTTATCGCTTCGAGATTGGAAACCCTCACCTCCAAAAAGCAATGTCTTGCGTCAAGATTCGCGGCACGATCCAAAAGCAGGGCAAACAACCTTCGCCCGTAACCCATCCTTTGAAATTCGGGGTGAACGCACAAAGTCAGCAGGTGGCATTCCTCTACTGCAACCGACATCACTCCGTGAGCGGCAATTTCCTGCTTGTTCGCCAAAACCCATGATTGATAACCCGCACGCAGGCAATCAATAAAGATTCGCTTGGTCCAGGGGTAGGCGTATGCTGCGGCCTCATTCTTTACAACCAGATCGAGATCACTGTAGCGCATGGTGCGAGCAAAAAATTGCGAGCTGACACGGATGGAAGTATCGATGACCATCTTTTTCTAGACTGACTGTATACGCTGGCGCAAACCAGCTAGGTGTTGCCACGCTTCCCGCTTCAATTCTGGATGTACCAACATAGCGTGCAGACTGTGCGAGACCGTCAGTTTGAACTGCGCATGCGAAGTATTTTGGTCACCCATCTCAGATCTCTCTGTTTGATCTGACATCAGGTCAGCGAGTTGAACCGTCAGCAACAGCAGATTGTGAAATTCCTTCTGCTCGTGACGTTGGAAGATGAAACCGTTTAACGCCAAGTTGGCAGCACGCCTGGGGTCAACCGTCGTACCAAGACCCTTCGCGATTGGCCAATTGAACGTATCAACAGCCAAATTAGCGAATTCTTCCTGGCGAAACCCGAGAGCACCAATCAGGTTTTTCAGCAGCAAAGTGGCCTGCTGACTTTCTCTGCCCCTTGCTTCATGTGGTGACTCATTGATCACTGCAAGTTGTGAGTTCACAAAAAAGAACTGCACACTGAATCGCAATTCTTTATTACTTGCCTGTTCATTCCCAGCCTCGACTTTTACCGCTTCTACTAGCTCTGGCATGTCCTGTGCTGATTCGCGGGTGGAGGGCCCGAACGCAGCAATCGCTGGTGGCCGCTTAACAGCGCCATTCGGGACCTCTGGGGCAGTTTCTATCTGCGTCGAACCCGTCTGCTGCGTCTTGACAAACGATTGTTTATGGCCGCCCGCGTTACCAACGTTCCCTGTCGTTGCGGGGATGACAGACGCTTTTCCCCCGGGCAAAACATACCGAGAAAAGTATTGCTCATACCCCATGTGCTTTAGATAAGCGATGCGATCCGCTTCGTCCATGACGCTAGTTCCATGACAAATATCTTCAATGTACTCCTTTGATGTTGCTACAACAACTTTCTCTCTTTGCATCTTCAAAACAGGCACGAAACAGGTTTGAAGTCGCGTTCTATTCATGATTGAATCCCGCTTCGCGTAGGGAGAGTGTTTCGTATGAAAGCGGTAATGTGTAATTCCTTTGGCCCACCTGAAAACCTAATTTTGGAAGACGTTCCCGATCTTGAGCCTTGCGAGAATGAAGCAGTGGTGGAAGTGTATGCAGCCTCATTAAATTTTCCTGATGGCCTCCAAATTCAGGGCAAGTATCAATTCCAGCCGCCAATGCCATTTACGCCCGGCTCAGAGGTCGGAGGTGTAATCAAGTCTGTCGGTGCAAAGTTCAGAGCAGCGGAGGTGGGAGATCGGGTGATGGCCATACCCGGGATCGGCGGTCTTGCCGAGCAGGTGATCGCGACACCTGAGAGTGTGCGGCGCATCCCAGATAACATGGATTTCAAAACCGCGGCTGGTTTTGCCATGGTTTATACAACGTCCTACTATGCACTCAAGCAAAGAGCAAATCTGCAGCGTGGAGAAACTTTGTTGGTTTTGGGGGCAAGCGGAGGGGTAGGGCTGTCAGCCGTAGAATTAGGCAAAGTCATGGGAGCAAGGGTAATTGCCGCAGCGAGCACCGAGGACAAACTTGATTTCGTTCGCCAGTTTAATCCAGATGCCACAATCAACTACGGCGACGGAGAACTTAAGAATAAAGTAAAAGAGCTCACAGAAGATCGGGGTGCAGACGTCATTTATGACCCAGTTGGAGGAGATCTGTTTGATCAGAGTTGCCGATGTATTGCCTGGAATGGGCGCCTCCTAGTAATCGGTTTCACTAGTGGCCGCATACCAGAATATAAAGCCAATCTAGCTCTGCTCAAAGGATCATCAATGGTCGGTGTATTCCTTGGAAGATTCCGTAAAGAAGAACCAAGAGCCTATGAACAAAATCTTGATGAACTGCTGGGAATGTATGCGGATGGCCGGCTGAATCCTCTTGTTACCCAGAGCTTTCCTAAAGAGCAATTTGTCGAAGCATTCAATATCTTCACCAAGCGCCAGGCAAAAGGCAAAGTCACGCTGGAATTTAAGTCTGGGTAAAGAAACCATGCTAAGTGACGCCGAAATCCTTCAAGATCTAGAACAGCTGAAAAACATTGTCGCAGCGCATAAAGCGCCAAATGCCCCACTTTCGGTTGGCTCTGCCATTATTGATAACCAAGAACTTCCTGTCTTTTCCAAAGCCCCAGCAAACCTCTATGAGCTTTACCGCATTGGATTGACCGATGCTGACCAAGATTTTCTCGTCTACGAGGCAGAACGGTACAGCTTTGGGGAGGCTTTTACTGCCGCAAGCAAACTGTCGAGGCAACTGCGGGAGCGCTATGGCATTGATATAGGGGATCGTGTCGCGATCTGCGCGAGGAATTCGCCCGAATGGTGCCTTGCCTATATGGCAATCACGATGATCGGGGCCATAGTCGTTCCTATGAACTCATGGTGGACCGGATCAGAATTAGAATATGGCCTAAAGGACTCCGGCGCAAAACTTATATTCGCCGATACACCTCGCTTTGATGCGATAGAGCCCAGTCTAAGTAAATTGGGGATTGAAGTCGTATTAATCAGGCCGACGACTGCCGATTCTGACTTTCAGGAAATTCATAGCCTGATATCCGGTTGTAAACCTCTCGAGAAATCCGACCTCGAAGCGCTCAGCATCACACCGGAGCATGACACTTCAATAATGTACACCTCCGGCTCAACCGGCCACCCCAAAGGGGTGTTGTCAACTCATCGAGGGATCATAAGCGCGCTATTTACCTGGAAATTTGTTAAAGAAATCAATGAAATACTCAGACCGGAGCTGCGCGAGGAAAACCCGCCCTATCAGGCCGCGCTGCTCGCGAATGTGCCTCTCTTCCATGTAACAGGTAGCCATGCCCAGTTTCTTGCTAGCTTTCTCTATCAGCGCAAGTTTGTAATGATGTACAAATGGAATGCAGAAGCAGCGCTAGAACTGATCGAAAACGAGCGCATCTCTGTACTGCATGGCGTGCCCACGATGACCTGGGAGGTAATGCAATCACCAAAATTCGCCACCAGTGATCTCTCTAGCCTGCGCAGCGTGCAAAGCGGTGGCGCACCGCGGCCGCCGGAACATCTAGCGATGATGATAGAGAAGTTTCCGGACTACGCACTGCCTGGGCTGGGGTACGGTCTGACTGAAACCAATGCTCTCGGTGCGATCATCTCAGGGAAGTTTTATCAATCCAAACCCAACAGCACCGGCAGACCAACCCCTCCGCTTACCCAGGTAAGAATCGTTGATGAACGGGGACAAACGCTGTCGTCCAACGAAATTGGCGAGATTTGCATCAAGGGCCCTTCTGTCATGAAAGGTTACTGGAATAAGCCAAAAGCAACCGCGGAGGTATTGAAAGATGGCTGGTTTCACACCGGCGATCTGGGTTTGCTTGATGACCTCGGCTTCTTAATTATTTTGGATCGCGTCAAAGATATTGTTATTCGCGGCGGTGAAAACATTGGCTGCGCGGAGGTGGAGTACTCAATCCACGAGCATTTCGCAGTAAGCGAGGTCTCTGTGTATGGCATTCCGGACCCCCGACTTGGCGAAGTGCCCTGCGCGACCATAATGCTAAGAGAAGGGCAAACTACAACGGCAGATGAACTTACTGACTTTCTGCGAGATAGGATCGCCGCTTTTAAGATACCTTCGAAATTCTACTTCCAGCGTGAGCAGCTCCCACGTATCGCCTCCGGCAAAATTGCCAAGAAAATCTTGCGCCAGCAAACGATCGATCGCCTTGCCGATGCCTAACCCGCGCCCTATTGCTCATTCCCAAACCGCAAACGCGTAAATAGCAACGGCAGTTAGGCTACTTTTTGCTGAAGTAATGCCGCTTTCGCAACGATAACAAAGTCAGATGCCGACTATTAGAGCACGTTCAATTACACCTGTAATACGGAGTAAGGCCCATCATGAAAAAACATAATTGGGAAGAGCCTGAAGAAACTCTCATTGAAATCCCCACTGACCTTGGTCTATTGAATGATACATTTGTAAATCCGCTCAACAAATCAGCCGCCAACGGGTCAAACTTAACGAAGCTGCGCAGGCGCCTCGAAGAGCGCCTGGACAGCAAACGGATTGAACTGCAGTTTGATTACGACGACTTGGAGTAGACCTCGAATGAGATTCCCATTGTCTTGATCGCCAATTCTGAGGCGGTTTTTTCTGCAACAGCTCTTCATGAGTAATCGAACGAAGATGGCTAGCGAGCTTTTTTTCAGGTTTGCGAGCATATCCAGGGGCCCTAATGACCTCATCAAAAAAAGGTGCCGGGTTATAGATCTTCCAGTTGACGCGCATAAATCAGACTTTCGTAGCAACTTAATTTAGCCCCGAAAGCCAACCGAGACGACTAGCACAGACGAGAAGAGCAACTAACAAAATCGAAAATAGTTTTACAAAGGCCAGACCAAAAGCAACATGGGAATCGCGGTAATAACAATCAAGAACTCAAGCGGCAGTCCCATTCGCCAGTAATCACCAAACCTATAGCCCCCCGGTCCCATTATCAGCGCATTATTTTGATGCCCTACTGGAGTCAGGAATGCACAGGAAGCACCAACCGCTACAGCCATGAGAAAAGCATCGGGGTTATAATCGAGACCTAGGGCAAGGTTGTAGGCAATCGGCGCCATCAGTATTGCCGTGGCTGCGTTATTGAGCACATCTGATATTGTCATTGTGAGTATCAGAATTGCGGCCAAAATAAAGACCGGAGAAAAATCACCCACCACAGACAGCATACCAGCGACCAGCAATTCAGTCGTTCCTGTAGACTCAAGCGCTCCACCAAGTGGAATCATCGCGCCGAGAAGGACTACGACCGGCCAATCAACACCCTTGTAGAATTCCCTAAGCGGTACGATTTGAGAAACAGCCATGACGACAGTTGCGAGCCCTAGCGCCAATTGGATCGGAATCAAACCAGTGGCCGTTACCATTATAGCCAACAAAAAAACGATCATTGCCGGGAGTGCCTTGCTTGTATCCTTGGCGTCGAAAGCGCGTTTCGCTAAAGGGTAGCAATTGAGCTTGACGATTGCTTCCTCAAGCGCGTCCTTTTCACCGTGCAGCAATAGGACGTCCCCCATCCTGATTTCAAACTGTCTGAGCCTGCTCTGATGCGGCGTACCCGAGCGCGAAACAGCAAGCAGACTCACTCTGTAATTCCGATTTATGCGCTTTTCTTTCGGTGTTTTGCCAACCAACGGAGACGCGGACGCCACAACTACTTCAGCCAGTGTACTATTAGCCGCGTGAGAAAAGGCCTTTTGCTGATTCATGGCAGTGTGTACCGTCAACGAGTGGGCAGCGGCGAACTCCTGCACGTCATCATGGGAGCCCTGCAACATGAGGTAATCACCTTGCTGGACATTGCGGCGCCGATCAGGCGGGGCAAATTCCTCACTGCCACGAATCATTGCAATTAAATCCATTTTTTGATCGGTGAGCAGATCTCTGAGCACTCCTGTTCGAACGCCGACCAAATCAGACTCCGCCACCACTCTGGTTTCGAATAAATAATGCTCAATATCAAAAAGATCGAAACCGGCACTTTGTCTTCTAACTTTTACCAATCTCCAGCCAAGGAGAAGCATAAAAATAATGCCTGCCAGGGCCACTCCGCCGCCCACGGGCGAAAAATCGAACATGCGGAATGACTCACCGGTCATTTCCTCCCGAAAACTGGCAATCAAAATATTAGGCGGAGTCCCGATCAAAGTAACCAGACCGCCTAGTATGGAGCCGAAGGAGAGTGGCATGAGCACAGTCGCCGGCGATTTTCCCGCCTTGGAAGCAGACTGTATGGCAACCGGCATCAATAAGGCTAAAGCGCCTACATTGTTCATGAACATGGAGAGAACAGCAGCCAGAAAAGTGAGGACACCAATATGTAGCAAGGGATGACGGGAGGCTGGCTCAATGAGCGGTATCAGAAAATCCACGGCCCCTGATTTAGTGAGCCCGTAACTTACGATAAGGACAAGAACAACGGTAACGGTTGCCGGATTACCAAACCCGCTGAACAGCTCGGAATGTGGAATCAGGCCGAATAAGCTCGCAGTAAAAAGCGCACTGAGCGCCACGATGTCAAAGCGCCAGCGCCCCCATACCAGCAAGACCAGCAAAACACTGAGAATAGTGAGTAAAATCGTCTGGTCAGCCGTCAAATTCCCACTCCGGAAACCAGCTCAACCTCTACTTCCCCGACACCTTCGATGCCGCCATGAATCTTATCTCCCGGCTTGACCGAGGAAACTCCGGATGGAGTACCGGTAAAAATCAAATCCCCAGCTTTCAGGGCGTAGAACCGGGACAATTGCACAAGTATTTCCGACACTGACCAAATCATGTCAGACAACTTCGCTTCTTGCTTCAGCTCGCCATTAACTTTAAGCCATATCCTAGCATCTCCAGGTTCGACACAAGCAGCTTGTTTGATTGGAGACACTGGCGCCGACGAATCAAAACCCTTCGCCGTATCCCATGGCCTGCCCTTTGCCTTCGCTTCTGCCTGCAAGTCACGGCGAGTGAAATCAATCCCAAC